>Ga0208758_100078_pt1 | contig 64390 bp, 52 predicted proteins | sample LakWasM116_HOW13_2_FD_183930 | JGI IMG/M metagenome (GOLD analysis project Ga0208758, IMG submission 183930) | Freshwater sediment methanotrophic microbial communities from Lake Washington under simulated oxygen tension - Sediment Metagenome... | ecosystem: Environmental > Aquatic > Freshwater >...
ACAAGTTATGCCTGATGACCATAGTAAATCGGTACCACCCCTTCCCATCCCGAACAGGACCGTGAAACGATTTTACGCCGATGATAGTGCTGCAACCAGTGTGAAAGTAGGTTATCGTCAGGCTAGTCATATGAAAGAACCCCAGAGCAGAAATGCTTTGGGGTTTTTTTACGTCTGGTGATTTGCAGGCCAATTGAGGCCGGGGTTGATTTTTGCTTATGGCCTTAAGCTGATCCATCCTAAGCCAGATCACGATTCCCCGGCCGTATCGACCAAGTAAACCGGGCAGCCTTCATTCCACTTAGCAGTTCCCAATGCACTCCCAATCCTGTAGCCTTCTCGATAACGCTTCAATAGTGTTACAGTATTGACCCCACCGCAAAAGTGATCCGTATACGAGATGGACTATCAGCAACTTACGGTGCAGCGGCGTACGCATCCTGCCTGGCGCCTCCTGGCCGCAGATAATGCGCCCATGATCGCGAGCTTTTTGCACGCGAGTTTTATCGTCCCCAACTTGCGTACGATTGGACGCCAGCAGCTCGCGTCCCAGCTTGACGATCATCTCTATCACTTGCATGAAGTGGCCGGCGAAGTCCTGTTCCCCAAACCCGCGAGCGCTTATCTGGATGACTGGGCCGCCGACGAGCGCGGCTGGCTGCGCAAATATTATCCAGCGGGGCAGGACGAAGCCCATTACGATCTCGCCTCATCGACCGAGCAAGCCATCGACTGGCTCAAGCATCTCGGCCAGCGTGCTTTCATCGGCACCGAATCTCGTTTGATGACAGTATTCGATCTCCTGCACCAGATTGTCGATGGCACCGAACTCGATCCCCGTGCACGTATCGCTGAACTCAAACGCCGCAAGGCGGAGATTGACGTCGAAATCGCCCAGATCAGTGCCGGCCGCCTTGAACTGATGGACCCGACTCAGGTGCGCGAACGATTCCTGCAAATGAGTGCGACCGCACGCGAACTGCTGTCCGATTTCCGCGCGGTGGACCAGAACTTCCGCACGCTGGATCGTCAGGTGCGCGAGCAAATCGCCACCTGGGACGGCAGCAAGGGCGCACTGCTGCAGGAGATCTTTGGCCAGCGCGATTTGATCTCGGAGACTGACGAAGGCAAGAGCTTTCGCGCCTTCTGGGACCTGCTGATGTCGCCAGCGCGCCAGGATGAATTGAGCGACCTGCTCTCCACCGTAATGAAGCTCCATCCTGTGCGCGAGCTCGAACCGGACGGCCGCCTGCAGCGCATCCACTACGACTGGCTGGAGGCGGGTGAAGTCACGCAGCGCACCGTGGCCCGCTTGTCCGAGCAGTTGCGCCGCTACCTCGACGACCAGGCCTGGCTTGAGAATCGCCGCATCATGCAGCTCATTCGCGAGATCGAGCAAAAGGCCCTTGGCCTGCGCGGCCAGGTCGAAGAGCGCGCCTTCATGGAACTTGATGAACCCGCGCCAAGCTTCGGCCTGTCGATGGACCGCACTTTGTACAGCCCTCCTTTCAAGCCGAAGATCACGCAGCAGATTGTGTCGGACGAGGGCGTATCCATCAGCGCCGACGCCTTGTTCGAGCAGATCTATGTCGACCAGGGCCGTCTGATGTCCAACATCCGGCGTGCGCTGCAAACGCGGCGACAGGTGACGCTGGCCACGCTCGCGGGCGAATTTCCCATCCAGCAGGGCCTGGCCGAACTGGCCACCTACCTCAAGCTGGCGACTCAGGATCTGCATGCCGCGATCGATGACGACAAGACCGAAGTCGTCGCCTGGCATGACGACGGCGGGCGCGAACGCCAGGCCACGCTGCCGCTTATTATCTATACCTTATGACCGCCGACACTATCGCCAATGACCAGAATCGCCTGGGTCAGCTCCTCGTGGGCTTGTTCCAGGGCGTGCTTTACCGCGACACCGACGCGACCTTGTGGCAGCCGTTGATCGACCTGCAAAGCCGCGTGCGCGATTACTGCGCCACCATCGGACTTGAACTGATCCTCGATGATGCCGAAGGCTACGCCTACCTCCGTCAACGTCCGCCGGTCGTCGGCGAGCCCGAATTCCCGCGCCTGGTCCAACGCCGCCAGTTAAGTTATCCCGTCAGCCTGCTCCTCGTTTTGCTACGCAAGAAGCTGGCCGAATTCGATGCGACCGGCGGCGACACGCGCCTGGTCGTCAGCCGTGAACAGATCACCGAACAGGTGCGCCTGTTCCTGCCGCAGACCGGCAATGAGGCGCGCCTGCTCGATAGGATGGATGCGCACCTGAACAAGGTGGTGGAGCTGGGCTTCCTGCATCGCTTGCGAGGCCAGGAAAACCAGTTCGAAGTAAAACGCATCCTGAAGGCCTTTGTCGATGCACAGTGGCTGAGCGACTTCGAGCAGCGCCTGGCCCAATACAATGCCCATGCCGCGGCGGAGGAGGAGAGCGCATGAGCGACGTTCCGGAGCAGGAGGAGCTTTTATTCGGCCCCGAAGCCGCAGCAGGCGCCGAGCGCGCCGGCTTTCGACTGCATCACTTCGAAGTCCTCAACTGGGGGACCTTCCATGAACGCGTGTGGCGCCTGCATCCCGGCGGCGACAACATCCTGCTGACCGGCGATATCGGCTCGGGTAAATCGACCCTGGTCGACGCGCTCACGACCTTGCTGGTGCCGGCGCAGAAGATCTCGTACAACAAGGCGGCGGGCGCCGATGCGCGCGAACGCAGCCTGCGCACCTACGTGATGGGCAATTACAAGTCCGAACGTGGCGACACGGGCATGGCCGCGCGCGCGGTCTCGCTGCGTGACCACAACAGCTACTCCGTCATCCTGGGCGTGTTCTATAACGAGGGCTTCGACCAGACCGTCACCCTGGCCCAGGTATTCTGGCTCAAGGATCCGCGCGGCCAGCCCGACCGTTTTTACATCGTCGCCGACAGCAAATTGTCGATTGCCGAGCACTGCGCTGGTTTTGGCAGCGATATCGGCCAACTGCGCAAGCGCCTGCGCGCCACCAAGGGCGTGACCCTGCACGAAAGCTTCGCGTCCTACGGATCGGACTTCCGTCGCCGCTTCGGCATCGGCAGCGAGCAGGCGATGGACTTGTTCCACCAGACGGTGTCGATGAAATCGGTCGGCAACCTGACCGAGTTCGTGCGCGACCACATGCTCGAAGCCTTCCCTGTGGAGGCACGCATTGAGGCGCTGATCTCCCACTTCGACGACCTGAATCGCGCGCACGAAGCGGTCCTCAAGGCCAAGCTGCAGATCGAGCAGCTCATGCCTCTGGTAGCAGACTGCGAACGGCATCAGCAGCTGCTGCACAACGTCGAGCAGTTGCGCGGCTGCCGCGAAGCGCTGCGCCCATGGTTCGCCAGCGTCAAGGGCAGCTTGCTGGAGAAGCGCATCGGCCTGCTGCAGACGGAACTGGATAAACTCGAGAACCGCATCTCGCGCCTGCAGGAAGAGCGGCGCGGACAGCTGCTGCGGCGCGACGAGATGACCCACGCGATCGCCGCCAATGGTGGCAACCGCATCGAGCAGATCAAGTCCGAAATCGCCCGCCTGCAGGAGACCCGCGAAGAACGTGCACGCCGCGCCGCTCAGTACGACGCACTGGCGGCTGCGGTGGGTCTTCCAGGATCGGCCGATGCCGGCCTGTTCGCCAGCAACCGGCGCGCCATCGAAGATGGCCAGAATGGCTGCATCGCACGGCGCGACGACTATCAGAACCGCCTGACCGAAGCCGGCGTCAGTCTGCGTGAGCTGGGCCGCCAATACAGCGACATTACCGCCGAACTGGAATCCCTGCGCAAGCGCCGCTCGAATATCCCGAGCCAGATGCTCGAGATGCGCGACAAGCTGTGCGCGGCCCTGCGCCTTGCTCCCGACAGCCTGCCCTTTGCCGGCGAGTTGATACAGGTGCGCGAACATGAGCGCGTGTGGGAAGGCGCGTGCGAGCGCCTGCTGCATGCTTTCGGCACCTCATTGCTGGTGCCGGAAATGCATTATGCGGAAGTCGCGGCCTGGGTCGACGCCACCAACCTGGGCAACCGCCTTGTGTATTACCGCGTCCGTGCGAATGTGGTGGCCGACCAGCGCAGCCTGCCCGACAATGCGCTGGCACGCAAGCTGGCGGTCAAGACCGACTCGCCCTTGTACGCGTGGATCGAGGCGGAACTCGCACGCCGTTTCGACCATGCCTGCTGCGACACCCTGGACCAGTTCCGCCGCGAGAAACGGGCAGTGACCCGCAACGGCCAGATCAAGGCCGGCGGCGAACGTCATGAAAAAGATGACCGCCACCGCCTCGACGACCGCTCGCGCTATGTGCTCGGCTGGTCGAACCAGGCCAAGATCGCGGCGCTCACCAAGCAGGAACGCGACCTGACCACACGCGTGCAGGCTTTGCGCGCGGGTATCCAGGCACTCAAAGGCGAGGTCGATGGACAGAACGCCCAGTTGGGACATTGGCAGCAGCTTTCCATGTTCGGCAGCTTCAATGCGCTGGATTGGAAGCCGCTGCTGATCGCCATCGATGGACTGGAGCGCGAGCAGGAAGCGCTAGCCGCGTCGTCCGACCTGCTGCGCACTTTGCAGCAGCAGTTCTCCGAGTTGACAACGGCCCAAGCGGCAACCGAGGACGCGCTGGGCGAAGCGCGCACGGCGCGCGCCATCGCCGGCGAAAAGCAGGAGCAGGCACGCCTGACGCTGGGCACCTGCAACATTCTGGTCGATGCGACACCGGAGCCAGCCCGCGCCCATTATTTTCCGCTGCTCGAAGCCATGCGGGCCAGAGCGTTTGGCGAACAGACCATGACGGTCGAATCCTGCGACAACCGCGAAAAGGACATGCGCGACCTGCTGCAGGCGAACATCGATGCCGAAGACAAGAAGATTGCGCGCCTGCGTGACGCTATCATCGGCGCCATGCAGAATTACACGCGCGCCTGGCCGCTCGACGCGCGCGAGGTAGATGTCAGCATCGATGCGGCAGGCGAGTTCCGCAAGATGCTCGACGTGCTGCAAGCCGACGATCTGCCGCGTTTTGCGGGACGCTTCAAGGAACTGCTGAACGAGAACACGATCCGTGAGATCGCGGGCTTTCAGTCGCAGCTCAAGCGCGAGCGCGAGACCATCCGCGAGCGCATCGCCATCATCAACAGTTCGCTGCAGGCGATCGATTACAACCCGAACCGCTACATCGCGCTCGAGGCCGAGATCAATCTCGATGCCGACTTGCGCGATTTCCAGCAGGACCTGCGGACCTGCACCGAGGGCTCGCTTACCGGTTCGGCCGATGAGGAATACTCGGAAGCGAAATTCCTGCAGGTCAAACGCATCATCGAGCGCTTCCGCGGCCGCGAAGGCAGTGCCGAAATGGACCGGCGCTGGACACGCAAGGTCACGGATGTGCGCAACTGGTTCGTGTTTTCCGCGTCCGAGCGCTGGCGCGAGGACGACCGCGAACACGAACATTACACCGACGCCGGCGGCAAGTCAGGCGGACAAAAGGAAAAACTCGCCTACACCGTTCTGGCGGCCAGCCTGGCCTACCAGTTCGGACTGGAGTGGGGTGTGATCCGCTCGCGCTCCTTCCGCTTTGTCGTCATCGATGAGGCCTTCGGACGTGGATCGGACGAATCGGCGCGCTACGGACTGGAACTGTTCAAGCGCATGAACCTGCAGCTGCTGATTGTCACGCCGCTGCAAAAGATCCACATTATCGAGCCTTATGTCGCCGGATTGGGTTTCGTTCATAGCGAAGAAGGCCGCCAGTCGATGCTGCGCTACCTGAGCATCGCCGAGTATCACGAAGAGCGGATCGCGCGCGCGGCATGAGCGTACCGCCCGCATGGTCGACGCCGGCCCAGATCCGCAGCCAGGTCCAGCGCCTGTGGGACGATGGCCGTCTGCTCGCCGCGCGCGTCCAGGCGCAGCCACTGTTCCCGCTGGAGCTGCGTCTGCGCCAGCCGACGGTGGCCGAACTCGGTGAGCAGTTCGACGCGGTGCGCAACTGGATACGGGCGCTCGAAGCGGGGGCCAAGCCGGTGCTGGGGCATGGCTATGACATCGCCTGGCGCGAGATTAATCACCGTCAGCTCGGGCGCAACCATATTCCCGACAAGGCAGTGCTGGAAACGGAAGCCGATGCATTGCGCCTGATCGGCCGGGCGACGGATGCAAAGCGCTTCGATCAGCTGGCCGCGGCCACACTGCACGCCTTTCCCCAATTGAGGGACTGGCTCGCGCGGCGCGCACTTGTGCTGGTCGAACAGGCTGCGGCATGGGAGCGTATTCTCGCCATCCTGTCCTGGTTCGTTCGCAACCCGCGGCCTGGCCAGTATCTGCGCCAGCTCGACATCGCGGGCGTCGACACCAAGTTCATCGAAACCCGCAAAGGCTTGTTGTCTGAACTGCTCGACCAGTTGATGCCGGCACATGCCATTGACCATGCGATGACAGGCGCACGCCAGTTTGAAGCACGCTACGGATTATTGGGTAAGCCTGCCTTACTGCGCTTCAGGATGCTCGACGCGGCTCATGCAATTGGCGGCCTGTCGGATCTGACCGTGCCGGTAGCCCAATTCGCGTCCTTGAAAACCGACCTCAATCGCATCTTCATCACCGAGAATGAGATCAACTTCCTTGCCTTTCCCCCCATGGCATCGGGCATGGTGATCTTTGGCGGCGGCTATGGCATCGACCGACTCGCCGATGTAGGCTGGCTGCGCGAGCGCGAGGTGATGTATTGGGGTGATATCGACACCCACGGTTTCCGCATCCTCGACTGCCTGCGGGCCAGCCTGCCGCAGGCGCGTTCCATGCTGATGGATGAAGCGACCTTGCTGGCGCATCGGGCGATGTGGGGAACGGAAGAGAAGGACAAGCGCTACACCGGCCAGCTAAGCCGTCTCGACGCGGCGGAACAGCGCGTATTCGAGGCACTGCGCGACGACCTGCACGGAGAGCGCATCCGCATGGAGCAGGAACGCATCGCGTTTTCCTGCGTGACCGCCGCGCTGGGCTAGAGTCCAATATCGGGCGAGCCGCGACGGTAGCGCGGGCAGCCGCCGTCCGGGGTATAGGCGGACAATGCATCAAATAGAGGAAGCGCCGCTTCGGCGATCCGGTCCAGGCTCTCCTCCCGCAAGCGTGCCGTATCGACCACGACCTCGCTGTGCAGGCCGGCCCAGCGCAGCAGCGCGGAACAGGCGCCGGGTGCGTCGAACATGCCGTGCAAATAGCTGCCCAACAGCTGCTCGTCCGCCGAGCGGGCGCCTTCCGGCCGCCCATCGATGATGAATGCGGGCCGCGCCAGCGCGGGTCCGCTTGATACACCCATGTGAATCTCGTAACCGGCAACCTGGCCTTCGCCAAAGGCGCAGCTGCCGGTCACCTGCGCCAGGCGCTTCTCGCGCGTCAGCTCCGTATTCATCTCCAGCAGGCCCAGGCCCGGCGAAACACCAGCTTCGCCTTCCACCCCGTGCGGATCGGCGACGCTGGTACCCAGCATCTGGAAGCCACCGCAAATGCCGATCACCTTGCCGCCGTAGCGCAAATGCCTGGAAAGATACTGCTCCCATCCGTTCGCCCGCAGCCATGCCAGGTCGGCCCGCGTGTTCTTGCTGCCCGGGATAATGACCAGGTCTGCTGCGGGTGGCGCTTCGCCCTGGCGTATGAAATGCAGGTCGACATCCGGGTGCGCGCGCAGGGCATCGAAATCGGTGTGATTGCTCATGCGCGGGAAGGAGGGCACGACTACCCTGAACGCGCCGCGTGCGGCTTGCACCGCCTGCACCGCGTCTTCCGCGTCGAGAAACAGCCCCTGCAAATAAGGCAGCACGGCCAGCACCGGCTTGCCGGTCTGCTGTTCCAGCCACGCCAGTCCCGGTTCGAGCAGCGATACATCGCCGCGGAAGCGGTTGATGACAAAGCCGGCGATACGCGCGCGTTCGCTGTCGGACAGGCAGGCCATGGTGCCGACGATATGGGCGAATACGCCGCCGCGGTCGATGTCCGCCACCAGAATCACCGGGCAGTCGACCGCCTCGGCAAACCCCATGTTGGCGATGTCGCGTTCGCGCAGGTTGATCTCCGCCGGACTGCCGGCACCTTCTACGACGATGGCCTCGTACTGCTGCTGCAGCCGTCCGTACGATTCCAGTACCGCTTGCATCGCGGCCGTCTTGTACTGGTGGTAGTCGCGCGCATTCATCTCGGCGCGTACTTTGCCGTGGATGACCACCTGAGCACCGACATTACTCGATGGCTTGAGCAGGATGGGATTCATGTCCGTGTGTGGTGCAATGCCGGCCGCGATGGCCTGCAGCGCCTGGGCGCGGCCGATTTCGCCGCCATCGGCGGTGACGGCACTGTTCAGGGCCATGTTCTGCGGCTTGAAAGGTGCGACCCGCACGCCACGCTGCATCAGCAGGCGGCACAGCGCGGCCACCACCGTACTTTTGCCGGCGTCGGAGGTTGTCCCCTGCACCATCAGGGATTTGAAGGGGAAGCTCATGGCGACTTGCGGCGCTGGCGCGCCAGGTCGAGTTTTTCGCACATGATTTCGGTCCCGGCGATCATGCGCGGGCCGGAGCGGTTCAGCAGATTACCGTTAATACTGAACAGGTTGTCGCGCTTGACCGCGGTCAGCGAAGTATAGGGCTTCCACATGGCCAGGCCGATATCGGTGGGACTGCGCTCCCCGCTGAACATCGCTTCCGGGTTCTCCTGCAGTACCGCTTCCACGTTCACCACCGGCGCCGTTACCTTCAGGCTTGCGAAGACATTTTCACCGCCGCACAGGCGCATGGCGTCGCTGAGGATATGGGTGCCGTTCAAGGTGTAGAGTGGCTTGTCCCAGACCTGGTAAAACATCCGCACTGGCGCGCGTCCGGCGTATTTGGACTGCAGGGCGCCGAGCCGCTTGCGCAGATCGGCCGCTGCGGCATCGGCCACGTTTTCCGTACCCATCAACTTGCCCATCTTGCTCAAACTCGAAGCAATGTCGTCAAGCTTGCGCGGCTCACTGTGAAACATGGGGATGCCGAGTGCCCGGATCTGCTCAATCTGGCGTTCGGAACTCCCGTGCAGCCAGACCACGATCAGGTCGGGCTTGAGGGCGACCACGCGCTCCATGTCGATCTGGCGGTTGCTGCCGACCTGCGGCAGGCGCTTGGCCGCTTCCGGATAGTCGCTGTAGGCGACGGCGGCGATAATGCGCTCCGCACCACCGGCCGCGAACAGCAGCTCCGTCACGTGCGGTGCCATCGCGATCACGCGCTGGGCGGGCTTTTGCAAGGTGACCTGATTGCCGTCGTCGTCCACGACCGTGATCGCGGCGTGGGCATTGAGTACCAGCATGCAGGCCAGCGTGGCGATTGTCTTTTTCATGTAGGGGTCCATTTTTCCAGTGCCGCGGCCAGGCGCCGCCATCCATCTTCGTTCGGCGGCAGGCCAAGGCGGATGCCGCGTGCCTTGTCACGGAACAGGCGTACCCAGATGCCGCGCTCGGCCATGTGCTGCCAGAAGGCTTCCGGCCGCGGATCGGGCCACCACTGGAACAAGGCCGTGCCACGCGAGTCGATCCCATGAGCGCGTAGCAGCTCATGCAGGCGCAGGCAGTCCTGTGCAAGCCTGTGCTGAGTCAGCGCCTGCCATGGCACGTCGCGCAGCGCGGCGCGGCAGACTTCTTGCGCCGGTCCGCTGACGGTCCATGGTCCCAGCAGGTCCGCCAGGCGATCCAGCAATGCAGGCTGCGCCGCGACGAAGCCGACGCGCACGCCGGCCAAGCCAAAAAATTTGCCCACCGAGCGCAGGACGATCAGGCCCGGACGATCGCTCTCGGTGGCCACACTGTTCTCCGGCGTCATGTCGGCGAATGCTTCGTCCACCACCAGCCAGCCGCCGCGCGCCGCCAGAAGGCCGGCCCAGTCAAGCAGCCGTTCACGCGCAATCGTGGCGCCAGTGGGATTGTTCGGGTTACAGACCACCATCACATCGCAATCCGGCAGTGCGGCATCGAGCGCCTCGTAGGGTACCTCACGCATGTTGTGACCGTGGCGGCCCCAATGGTGTGCGTGCTCTGCGTACGATGGCGCGGAGACGACAACGTGCGACGGCGCTCGCAGCTGCGGCAAGGCCTGGATGGCCGCCTGGGTCCCGGCCACCGGCAGCATGTGCGGCGCGCGGTAGTAGGCACATGCTGCCGCTATCAAGGATGGGTCCTGTTCGGGAAGGCGATGCCAGGCATTTCCCGACAACGCGGGCGCCGGATACCAATGCGGGTTCAGCCCGGCCGACAGATCCAGCCAGTCGGCGAGGGGACGTCCAAATCGCTCGGACGCGTCGCGCAGGTTGCCGCCATGTTCAAGCATGGATCGCTCCCAGCAGACCGGCCGTGCCGATAACGGCCAGCCAAAGCAGCGTGGTCGATTGCACCAGTTCCCATGCGCGCTCGATGTCGGCGGCGCCCGCAGGCTGGCCTGCGCCAAGAGGCGGGCGTTGTTCGGCCACGCCGTCATAGGTCGCACTGCCACCCAGGGCCAGACCGAGGGCACCGGCACCGCTGGCCATCACAGGACCTGCATTGGGGCTTGGCCAGTCAGGTGCCTGGCTGCGCCAGCAGCGCCACGCCAGGCCGCTGTCAGAGGCCAGCAGCACGTACGAGAAGGCCGTCAGCCGCGCCGGCAGGTAATTGAGAACGTCGTCGATGCGCGCTGCGGCCCAGCCGAACTGCAGGAAGCGCGTGCTGCGATAGCCCCACATGGCGTCGAGCGTATTGGCCAGTCTGAAGAACACCGCCCCGGCACCGCCGGCAAGCACAAACCAGAACAAGGTGCCGAAGACCGCATCGTTGCCGTTCTCGAGCAGCGATTCCGTGCTGGCCTTGGCCAGATCGCCTTCATTGGCCGTAGCCGTGTCGCGGCTGACGATGCGGCCGGTCAGTTCGCGTGCCTGCGCCAGATCGCCAGCAGTGAGCGCGTGGGCGATCGGCAGGTTGTGGTCGCGCAGGCTGCGAAAACCAATGCAAAAATAGAGTAAAACAGCGTGCAGCAGCGGTCCCGAAAAATAGCAAGCCAGCGCGGCAAGGGCGCTTAAGGGTAGTACGGCCAGCGTCCAGGCAAGCGTGCCGCGTACAAAGCGTGCAGTGCCCCGGTTCATCGTTTTTTCGATGCGCATGGCCAGGTTGCCGAAGCCGACCAGCGGATGAAAGCGCCGCGCTTCACCGAGCAGGAGGTCGAGCAGGACACCGCCGGCCAGCAGCAGTGCCACTTGCGTCAGGCTCAAGCCACTCAGCATGCGGCGCCTTTCAAGGTGAGCGGCATGCCGGCCACGACGAACAGTGCGCGGTCGCAGGCTGCGGCCACGGCCTGGTTCATACGCCCGGCTTCGTCGGCAAAGCAGCGCGACAGGGCGCCGTAGGGCACGATGCCCAGGCCAACTTCGTTCGATACCAGCACCACATCGCCCTTGGCGTCATGCAGGGCGGCGATCAGTGCATCGTTCTGCTCATAGAACAGGGCTGGCAGATCGATGACACCAACTTCCGGGCAATCCTGGTCGACCGAGAAGATCAGATTGGTCAGCCACAGGGTCAGGCAATCGACCAGCACCAGGCGGTGAGGCGCACACCATTTCTCCAGCGCGGCGGCGATCAGGATGGGTTCTTCGACCGTGGTCCAGTGGGCCGGACGGTTGGAACGATGCTGTTCGATGCGCTTGGCCATTTCGCCGTCCCCCGCGCGGGCGGTAGCGATGTAGACGACCTCCTTGCCCGACTCGATGGCCAGTTTTTCGGCGTACGAACTTTTACCGGATCTGGCGCCGCCCAGGACGATGGTCCGCGTCATGCTGGACTCCTCAGGAAAAATTGTGCGGCCGCCGCCGGATTGGAAGCGAAGTAGGCATGGAAGTAGGATGCGGTCAGCGATCCGTTTCGGTACACGGCTTCGCCAGCCACCCCCGATGGATGCTTGACCGTACTGGCCACCGGTGCCAAGGTCGTCTCCAGCCTGGAGTAGTGGAAGGTATGGCCGCGCAAAAGTCCTTGTGGTGTGTCCAGTCCTTGCGAACCCAGGCCCGCCAGGCGCGCCTGCATGCTCACGCTGCCTGGCAGCAGACCTGCCATCGGCCAGGTCTCTGCCGCCTTGTCGGACAGCGAATCGGCCAGCGCCATCATGCCGCCACATTCAGCCAGGATGGGCACTCCGTCGGCATGCGCCGCGCGGATCGACTTGCGCCAGGTTTGGGCTTTGGACAATGCCTCGGCATGCAGCTCCGGATAGCCACCGGGGAGGTAGACAGCATCGGCGCCGGCCGGCACTGGTTCGTCAGCCAGCGGCGAAAAATAGCTGACGGTCGCGCCCAGCGTGTTCAGGGTGGCGACATTGGCCGGATAAAGGAAGGCAAACGCGGCGTCGCGCGCAATGGCTACATGCCGACCTGCGAGCAACGGATCAACCGCAGCGGCAGTCGCGTCCAGATCGATGCGCGTAGTGCGCAGTTTTTCCCATTCACCCTCATTGAATGCCAGCTGGTCGGCCAACTGATCGAGCAAGGCATCCACGTCATCCAGTTCGGACGGCATCACCAGGCCCAGATGACGCTCGGGCAGTGAACGGGACTGCTTGGGCAAGGTGGCGAATAAGGGGATGTCGCGCAACGAAGCCGCGACCATGGCGGCGTGGCCAGGGCTGGCGACCCGGTTGGCGATCACGCCCGCCATCTCCACCGGACCATAGTCGCGCAGTCCGTGCACCAGGGCGCCGGCGGTCTGCGCCATGGCGCCCGCATCGATCACGGCCATGACCGGCACGCCGAACTCGCGCGCCAGATCGGCTGACGAAGGCGCGCCGTCGTACAGACCCATGACGCCTTCGATCAGGATCACGTCGGCTTCGCGCGCCGCCTGCGCCACCTGGGCGCGGCATAGCTCGCGTCCCACGATCCATAAATCGAGGGAGCCGACCGGAGCGCCGCTGGCGCGCTCCAGCAACATCGGATCGATGAAATCCGGCCCGCACTTGAACACGCGCACGCGCCGGCCGCGCCTGACCAGCGCGCGCGCCAGGGCAGCGGTCACGGTGGTCTTGCCCTGGCCGGAAGCCACGGCCGCCACCATCAGCACGCGCACGTCCGCGAACTCGCCCATCAGAACTCCGTTCCGGCCTGCGCCACAATACCGGCCTTGAAAGCGTGCTTGACCACGTTCATCTCGGTCACCGTGTCGGCGATGGCGATCAATTCTTCCGGTGCGCCGCGGCCGGTGATGACCACGTGCTGCATCTCAGGGCGCTCCAGCAGGTCGGCGATCACGGTGTGCACGTCCAGGTAGCGGTACTTGAGGGCGATATTAAGTTCGTCGAACAGCACCAGGCCGATGCCGGGATCGGACAGGAAGCCCTTGGCCAGCGCCCAAGCGGCTTGCGCCTTTTCGATGTCGCGTTCGCGGTTCTGGGTCTCCCAGGTATAGCCTTCGCCCATGGCGTGGAATTCGATTTCCTCGGGAAAGCGGCGCAGGAATTTTTCTTCGCCGGTCGACATGGCGCCCTTGATGAACTGGACCACAGCGACCTTCATGCCGTGGCCCATCGCGCGTACCGCCATGCCAAAGCCGCTGGAGCTTTTGCCCTTGCCGTTGCCGGTGTTGACGATGATGATGCCGATCTCTTTTTGCGCATTGGCGATTTTGGCGTCGATGACGGCCTTCTTGCGCTCCATGCGCACGCGGTGGCGTTCGTTGATGCCGCTATCGTCAGGCTGGGTGGTCTCGTTCATGCTATGTCCTCGGAGGGGATGAATATGCGGCGTTCGCCGTGGATGACGACTTCGATCGGGTGGCCCAGGTAGCGGCTCAGTGTGGGCGCCTGCATCACCTCGGCCACGGGGCCGGCCTGCCATTGGCCATCGCCCATCATCAGCAGCGCGTGGGTCGATGCCTGGTGCGCCAGGTTCAGGTCATGCCCGATCATGACCACAGTTTTGCCTTGTTCGCGGCACAGGCGCACCAGCAGGCGCATGACGCTGGACTGGTGCGCCAGGTCGAGCGCATTGGCCGGCTCGTCGAGCAGCAGCAGCGGTGTGTCCTGCGCCAGCATGGCCGCAATCGCGACGCGCTGGCGCTCGCCACCGGACAGGGTGCGTACGTCGCGGTCGGCCAGGTCGGCCACTTCCATCGATGCCAGCGCTGCGTGCGCAATGCGGTGGTCGTCGCTGCCTTCCCAATAGCGGTTGACGTGGTAAGGGTGGCGCGCGGCCAGCACGGTTTCGATGGCGCGGTAGGCAAAGGCATCGCTGCGCGACTGGGCCAGAAAAGCGCGCTCGCGCGCCAGGTCGGCCAAGGGCCACTCGCGCAGGGCGCGGCCGCCGATGTTCACGCTGCCGGCGTCGGGATCGCGCAGGCCGGCCAGGGTGCGCATGAGGGTGCTCTTGCCGGCGCCGTTGCGGCCGATGATGCACCAGCTCTCGCCGCGCGCGACGCGCCAGTTAAGGCCATCGAGCAGCAGGCGGGCGCCGGCTTTCAGTTGCAGTTGACGGGTCTCGATCATTTGCGCAGCCTGTGGAGCTGATACAGGAAGACCGGAGCGCCGATCAGGGCGGTGACCACGCCGACCGGCAGCTGTTGCGGCGCCAGTGCCGTGCGCGCCAGCGTGTCGGCCAATACCAGGAAGGCGCCGCCGCCCAGGGTCGCTGCCGGGATCAGCAGGCGATGGTCAGGGCCGCAGGCAAAGCGGCAGGCGTGCGGCACGATCAGGCCCACAAAGCCGATGCTGCCGGCGCTGCTGACGGCACTCGCGGTCAGCAGGCCGGAACAGAAGAACAGGCCCTTGCGCAGGGCGCCAACGCGGATGCCCAGCGTAACCGCTGCTTCCGCATGCAGCGCCAGTACATTCAAGGCGCGTGCGCTTTTCAGTGCGAACAGCATGGCCAGCGCCAAAACCATCCAGGGCAGGGCGCGCAAGGGCGCTCCGGCCAGGTCGCCGATCATCCAGAAGATCATGCTGCGCAGCCGGCTCTCGGGTGCGATCGACAGCATCAGGGTGACCATCGCCATGCAGGCCGATGACAGGATCACGCCGGTCAGGAGCAGCAGGGAGGAGCCGCCTTCCGCCGCCGCGGCGCCGCGCAGGTCGCGCCGCGCGAACAGGTACAGCATCATCGACACGGCAACCGCGCCGCCGAAAGCCGCGGCGTCCACCGCCCACATGGCCCACATGAACATCAGCGCACCCAGGGCGCCGACGGAGGCGCCGGCCGAGATGCCCAGCACGTAGGGATCGGCCAGGGGATTGCGCAGCAAGGCCTGCATCATCACGCCGGCCAGGGCCAGGGCGGCGCCGGTCACAAACGCCACCAGGGCGCGCGACAGGCGCAGGTCCAGCAGGGTGGCGGCCATCGAGTGTGCATCCCCCTTCGCAAGCTCCACCAGCGCGCCCGGCATGTCCGACAGCGGGACCGGCACGGAGCCGATCATGCCCGACAGGACCAGGCTGGCCACGGCCAGCAGCGCGAGCGCTGTGATGACGACCGTGGCGCGGTGGCGCATAGTGCGAAAAAAAGGATGCATCGACTCTCCTACCTGGCACCGTAACGGATGCCGGCAAAGACCTGCGCGCCGGAGGTCGCGTAGTAGCGGGCCAGTTCGTAGTTCTTGTCGGTGACGTTATTGAACTTTACTACGGCCGACCAATCGTGGGCGAAGCGCCACGATCCGTACAGATTGAGCAGACCGTAGCCGCCCAGGGTATTGCGGTTGGCGGTGTCGTCGAAGCGGCGCCCTGACAACTGCACACCCAAGCCGGCCACCAGTGCGCCGGCCGAATATTCGGCGCCGAATTTGGCGTGGCGCTTGGCGCGCCGGATCAGGCTCTTGCCGGTGCTCTCGTCGCGCGGATCCTGGAAGTCCATTGCGCCATGCAGATCGACAGTGCCGACGCGCGTGCGGCCGCCGATCGTCACACCGTCGAGCGAGGCGCGCGCCACGTTGTACGAGCAGCCGGTCTTGTACAGATCCGGACGGATCGGGCACACCGTGGTGTTGACCAGCAGGTCGGTCAGGTGATTGCGGTAAGCGACGGCGCTGAGCTCGGTGCTGTTCTGGCTGTAGTACAGGCCAGCCTCGATGTTCTTGCCTTTTTCCGGCTGATTGGTCGGCACGCCGAAGTTGGGGAAGTAAAGTTCATTGAAGGTTGGTGCGCGGAAGCTGGTGCCGGCGCTGACGTTGGCACGCAGGGCCTGGGTGATGCGGTAGCCGTAGCCCAGGGCGCCGGTCACTTCGGCCCCGTAGACCGAACTGTCGTCACGCCGTACGCTCGCGCTGCCCAGGTGGGCGCCACGCTTGAGCGAGTAGGCCAGCGCCACCGAGTTGGTCGAACGGTCCGAGGTTTTGGCCGGGATCGAACTCGATACCACGGCTTCGGTGCGGCGCTCCAGCAGCACCTGCAGCAGGTCGCTGCCGAGCGCGATATCATTCTGCATGCTGTAGTCGTGCTGGCGCGTTTCGATGCGGCTGGTGCCGGTGGTACTGGCATTGGCCAGGGTCAGGGCCTTGTCATCCGCTTCCGATGCCTGCAGGCTGACGCGCCAGTTCGGCGTCAACTGGTGCTTCGACCAGAGCGAGATGTTGTCCAGGTTTTGCACGCTGCGCGAATCGAAGGCCGATGCGCCGGCGTCGTACTGGGCTTTGAGGTGGCTGTGCAAATACAGGATGCCGGCTTCGTGGCCTTTGGCAAGGACCATGCCCAGGCGGCCGGTAAAACTATCCTTGCGGTAGCCGTCGCGGTCCGGATTATGCGAAGAGAGGCCGGGACGCGTCGCCGAGATGCCGGCGTCTTCGTCCTGGGTCAGTGTGAAGCCGTATTCGATACTGTTCGCGCCCGCACTTGCGCCGGACAGGCCGAACACCGCGGCGCGGGTTTTGTCGCTACCCGCCAGGACGCCGGCGTAGACGCTGGCCGGGCCGGTACCGCGGCGCGTGAAGATCTGCACCACGCCGCCGATGGCGTCGGCGCCATACATGGTGGCCAGCGGGCCGTAGATGATTTCGATGCGTTCCACATTCCCCAGCGGCAGGGCGGTCCAGTTGGCGGTACCGGTGGTGGAGGACCCGATGCGCACGCCGTCGACCAGCACCACGCTCTGGCGCGCGTCGCCGCCGCGGATGAAGACCTGCGATGCGGCGCCGGGGCCGCCGTTGCGGTTCACTTCGATGCCGCGCTGTTTTTGCAGCAGATCGATCACGTTGGTTGCGCCGGAGCGCTCGATCTCTTCGGCGCTGATGACGACATGGTCGCTCAGGACGTCGACTGCGCTCTGCGGCGTGCGCGCGGCGGTGACCAGCACGGCGGCCATGGCGGGATCGGCGGCACATTCAGCAAAGGCGAGCGAAGAAGAAAATGCGGAAGACAGAGCTAGCGCGAGCGACGGGATGGCCGCGCGGCGTGGTACTGGAAAGGTCATGACACTCTTTATGAACGGGCATTGCAAGCAATCGGCCGACGTCCCCGTAGGCCGGATTGAACAAGAAACGCGCGGCGAGGGATTGACGACAGACTGGGTATGCAGCGATGGCCCGGCCGTATCGCGAACATCCCCGTTCGCACACTTCCACCTGTCCTGGCCGGTATCCGGGCTGGCAAGTGGGGCCGTCTCACCTTCCCATGCCGGAGCACAGTGGTTGTTCGAGGCGGCTTGTCGCTGTCGGGCGACACTTGCTTACCGTTGCGGGGGCAGCACACGTTGGCCGCTGGCGGCATCGTGTTTCCCGTTTAACTGCACACATTGAACATGCGTGCGGGCACCAAAACGTGTCAATTATACACAGTCGAGAAGAACCACTTCTCCGTAGGCGATGGCGTGGGGACGCGCGGCCGCCTCCAGGGCCATGCCAGATGGGTCCAGTCCGCGCGCACGCGCCATCAGCAGGCGGATGGTGCCGGCGTGGCAGATGATGATCGCGTCGGTATGCGCCGCGCATAGCAGTTCGTCGTAAAACGCGCTCACCCGCTGCGCCATGGCGGCCACGCTTTCGCCGCCGCCGGGCCGGTAATGGGCCATGTCGGCGGCCCAGGCATCCACCTCGCCGCGCGCGATGTCGTCCCATGCGCGCAATTCCCAGGCGCCGAAATCGAGTTCGGCCAGACGTGCGTCCAGGCGAGCGGCATCGCCGGCCAGTGCGGCGGCGAGCAGGGCGCAGCGTTGCAGGGGGCTGGAATAGAGCGGTGCGCTTACAGGCAGTCTGGCGCGCAGGCCTTCCAGCGCGGCGCGCTGCACGGCGGGATCGACGCCAAGATCGCTGCGGCCGTAGCACACGCCGGGCGCCGCCAGCGGCGCCGGATGGCGCACCAGGTGCAGGCGCATCGTCTAGACCAGGGGCCGCAAAGCCGCCGCCAGCGCGAGGTAGATCACCACCTCGCTGACCTGCTGCACGGCGCCCAGGCAGTCCCCCGTGTAGCCGCCGATGCGGCGTGTGAATTTCGCACCCAGCCACAAGGCTGCGAGCGCAGCGCCAAGGACGCCGGCGCCGATCGCGAGCCACGACGCAAAACCGAGCGCACCCGCGATCGCAGCCGGGAGCAGGGCGCAAGCGCTGGCGATGCCGAATTCGAGGCTGGTCATCTCCTGCGCCATGGGCTTGGCCTTGCCTTCGCTGCGCGCATACTCCAGGCGCCAGATCAGCGACACGGCAGCGAGGCGCGACAGCGGATGCGCGACGAACAGCGCCGCGATGGCGCCGGCAAACGGCATCGACGCCAGCAGTGCGCACTTGAGCGCCACGATCAGCCCCATGCCGACCGCGCCGTAGGTACCGATGCGCGAATCCTTCATGATGTCCATCACCCGCTCGCGCGTCATGCCGCCGCCGAAGCCATCGCAGGTATCGGCGAAGCCGTCTTCGTGAAAGGCACCGGTCAGGTAGATGCCCGCCGCGGTGGACAGCACTGCCGCGACCAGGGGCACGAACAGGCAGGCGGCGGCCGCGTAGACCGCCGAAGCCGCGCCGGCCACCACCAGACCGACCAGCGGAAAATAGCGCGAGGCGTGCTGCAGCCAGGCCGCGTCGAAACCGACCCAGGCCGGAATCGGCAGGCGCGTGAAGAACTGCAGCGCGATGAAGAACAGCCGGACCTGGTGCATGGCGTGTGCCTTAGGCGGACTTTTCGCTGACCTGGGCCGATTCGAAGGTCGCCATCTCGCGCACGAAGTTGACGGCGGCGTGCAGCAGCGGCAGGGCCAGTGCGCAACCGGTCCCTTCACCCAGGCGCAGGTTCAGATTGAGCAGGGGCCTGGCGTCGAAGTGGGCCAGCATGCGGCGGTGGCCTTGTTCGTCTGAGCAGTGCGAGAACACGCAGTAGTCGAGGATGGCTGGCTGCAGGCGCGCGGCCACCAACAGCGCGCTGGTGACGATGAAGCCGTCGATCAGCAGCACCATGCGGCGCTCGGCCGCGCCCAGCATGGCGCCGGCGATCATCGCAATCTCGTAACCGCCGAAGGTGGCCAATACGTCGAGTGGCTCGGTCACGCCCGCGTGATGCGCCACGGCCGCTTCGATCACGCGCTGCTTGTGCAGCACGCCCTCGCGCGACAGGCCGGTGCCGGCGCCCACGCATTCCGCCACCGGCACGCCGGTCAGCTTGTGCATCAGCGCGGCGGCAGCGGTCGTATTCCCAATGCCCATTTCGCCGAAGCCGATCACATTGCCTTGTGCTTCGCGTGCGACCGCGATCCCGTGCGCGAGAGCCTGGGCGCACTGGTCCGCGCTCATGGCCGGCGCGGTGGCGAAGTTGGCGGTGCCCATGCCGACCTTGTGGTCCGTCAGACCTTCGCGCGGGCCAAAGGTGTGGTTGACGCCGGCGTCCACCACCTGCAGACTGCAGCCGTTCTGGCGTGCGAACACATTGATGGCCGCGCCATTACCGAGAAAGTTCTCCACCATCTGCCAAGTCACATCTTGGGGAAAGGCCGAAATCCCTTCCGCCACCACGCCATGGTCCCCGGCGAAGACAACGATAGCCGGGGCGCGCACCTCCATCTGCACGCTTTGCTGGATCAGGCCGATCTGTTTGGCCAGCGTTTCCAGCGTGCCCAAGCTACCCAGCGGCTTGGTTTTGTTGGCGATGGCGCCGTCGAGCGCTGCGGCGAGGTCGGCATTATGAGTAGAGGAAATGGTTGGCAGTTGCATGCTGGGCGATCGTGACGATGTTGAGGAAGTGGCAAGAATTTTTCGCGCTAAGATAGCACACTGGCTTCGACCCTTGGCTGGCGGACGCCCGCCGCGCGCCAAAGTGCGGCACAATTGCGGCATAAAGTTGTCGTTTTGTATAAACGATGCGGGTAGCGCTTTGTAGCCAACAACGAACAGGAACTGCATGAACGAAGAGCTGGCAAGAGATGTAGTGCTGGTGCGCGCCATCGAAACAATGGATGGCAAGCGCGAGATCCTGTCCGACGACGACCGCATGTATGCCAGCCGAAGCGCGCGTGAGCTGGCGCAGTGGCAGGCGGCCGACAGCAAGTCCGACGTGACGACCGAACATTTTCTGCAGCAGCGCTCGGAACAGATCCTGAAACGCCTGGGCGAGCGCCACCCGGCCTTTACCGGTTTCGTGCGTCATCGCGGCGCGCTCAAGGCCTTCACCATTGGCTTGCCGCTGCTGGCGCTGGTACTCGGCGCCGGGTTGGACCGCATTGCCGATCCGCACCGGGTCGACTTGCTGTCGGCGCCGCTCCTGGGCATTATCGGCTGGAACCTGCTGGTCTACCTGGGCATGCTGATCTGGCTGTTCGTGCCGGCGTCCGTGAACGCGCGCACCGGTACCAGTGTGCTGCGCAGCCTGTCCGGAGCCAGGACGGCGCTGCCGCGCAAGTTGCCCCATGCACTGTCGGCGGCGCTGGCCAGTTTCATGGTCGAATGGAACGAGCTGAGCGCAGGGCTGACGCGGGCGCGTCTGGCGCGTACCTTGCATCTGGCGGCGGCCCTGTTTGCCCTGGGTGCCACCTTGTCCTTGTATGCACGCGGCTTCCTGACCCAGTATGTGGCCGGTTGGGAGAGTACCTTTCTCGATGCGCAACAGGTACATGCGATCCTGTCGGTATTGTTCGCGCCGGCCGTCTGGCTGTTTCCGCTGCAAGGTTTTAGCATCGCGGAGGTGGAAGCACTGCGTTTCAGCGCGGTGCCGATCACCAGCGGCGGCGCGCGCTGGGTGCATTTGTATGGCGCCACCCTGGCGCTGCTGGTGATCCTGCCGCGACTGGTGCTGGCCGGTATTGCCCACTTCCGCGCGCGGCTGCTGCGCAAGCGTTTCCCGCTGGACCTGGAGCAGCCGTATTTCCGCAAGCTGGGCGGCGAGGCCGGGGTCAGCGCACCGGGCACCCTGCGCGTGCTGCCGTACAGCTATACCGTGGATGAAGCGCGCGACAAGGGCCTGGCGCAGCTGGCGACCATGCTGCTGGGCGAACAGGCACGGGTCATGCTGCGGCCCTCCAGTCCCTACGGCGAAGAAGCCATCGACAGCCTGCGCGAGATCGCGCTGGACGATCCTGGGGTCAACGTGACGGCGGTGCTGTTCAATCTGGCTGCCACCCCGGAGAAAGAAAACCACGGCGCCTTTCTCGATCACCTGGTGCGCCATAGCAAGCGCGGGATTGCCGTGCTGATCGATGAATCGTCGCTGCGCGAGCGCACTGGCAACCAGGCGGGCGCAGATATCCGCCTGACCGAACGCATCGCGCTATGGCAGCAGTTCTGCAATTTTCATCGCGCACCGGCGACCATCGTGAACCTGCTGCAAACAGACCAGCGTCCCCTCGACCAGGGCGCCGGACTTACCTTATCGAAGGCGCCATGAGCGAACCTATCAGCGACAGCAACAAGCCGAGCGACAACACGGACGCCGTTAAGATCCAGTTTGCACTGATCTCGCACACCAACAACGGCAAGACCACCCTGGCCCGTACCCTGGTCGGGATGGACGTCGGCGAAGTACGTGATGCCGCCCACGTGACGATCTTTTCCGAATCGCACACCTTGCTCAAGAGCGCGCAGGGCGACACCCTGCAACTGTGGGATACGCCCGGCTTTGGCGATTCGGTACGCCTGCTCAAGCGCCTGGGCATGGCCGGTAATCCGATCGGCTGGTTCCTGCGCGAAGTGCTGGACCGCTATCGCGACCGCCCGTTCTGGCTCAGTCAGCAGGCGTTGCGGGCCGCGCGTGATGAGGCCGACGTGGTGCTCTACCTGGTCAACTCCTCGGAAAATCCGCGCGACGCCGGCTATCTGCCGGCGGAGATGAAAATCCTGGATTGGCTGGCCAAGCCGGTCGTGGTCTTGCTCAATCAGCTGGGGCCACCGCGGCCGGCGGCAGAGGAGCAGGCCGAGCAGGCGCGCTGGAAACAGCACCTGGACCAATACCCCATCGTGCGCGACGTGCTGGCGCTTGATGCCTTTGCGCGCTGCTGGGTGCACGAGCGGGTGTTTTACGATGCCGTCGGCAAGGTGATCGATGAACCGAAGCGCGCGGGCTACGCGCGCCTGTTTGCCGTGTGGCAGACGAATAATCGTCAGCGCTTTTCCCAGGCCATGCAGCTGACCGCGGCGCAACTGGCGCTGGCAGCGCATGACCGGCAGGAACTCGACACCGAGGAAAAGTCACTGCTCAAATCGGCCATGAAAGCGGTCGGCCTGGGCAAGAGTGCCGGCCAGCGCCAGGACAGAGCAATGGCGCTGCTGATCGAACGGCTGGAGCGCAATCTGACGACCACTACGGCACGCCTGCTGTCGCTGCATCAGCTCGATCCGAGCGATGCGCCAAAGATCAATGCGCGCGTCAGCAAGAATTTCACGGTGCGCGCCCCCGTGGACCAGGCCCAGGCAGGCTTGCTTGGGGCGGTAATCTCCGGCGCGGCGACCGGCTTGTCGGCCGACTTGATGGCGGGCGGCTTGACCTTCGGCGCCGGTGCGCTGCTGGGCGGGGTGGTCGGCGCCCTCACCATGGCGGGCGCTGCCTGGGGCTTCAATACCAGCACCGACCGCAACCAGACGACCATGCAGTTTGCGGATGATTTCTTACAGACCTTGCTGGTCAGCAGCGTGCTGCGCTATCTGGCGGTGGCCCACTTCGGCCGTGGCCGCGGTAACTTTGTCGAAGGCGAGGCGCCGCCATTCTGGCAGGCCGAGGTGGACGGCGCCGTGGCCCGGCATGCTGCTCAACTGGGCGGCGTGTGGGCGGGACTGCGCGAAGAAGGGCCAGGCGGCAAGGCCGAGATGCAGCTGGCCGGCATCGTTGAACAGCTGACCACCGGCGTGTTGGAACAGTTGTATCCAGGATCGATGTGACAGGTGTTCCAATTTGTCACAGCCAGTTTTGTTCTTCGTGGCACATGACCGGCCGACGAAGCGTCCTTCGTAGGGCGGAAAAGCGAAGCGCCTTCCGCCGTGCAGAGTGGGCCAGGTAAGGGCATCACCCTCACCACCATGCATAAAAACGCCATGGCATAGCAATTGCTCCTATTGATGCATCAAACCATCAAAAACAGTAGGAGACAATCATGAAACAAAGCACCCGCATCCTGGCCGCTGGCCTCCTGGCGAGCACCGCCGTCTTGACCACCTTGCTGGCCTCGGCCCATGGCAACGTCACGCCACAAGGCGTGGATACGACCGGCCTGCCGGTCCTCGGCCAAAAGTGGCGCGACGAAAATCCCTACCGCGGCAACCAGCTGGCGCTGAAAATCGGCAGCTCGGCCTACAACCAGAACTGCGCGCGCTGCCACGGGATCGAAGCCATCTCCGGCGGCATTGCCCCCGACCTGCGCCTGCTCGACCGCGATTGCGTCGGCCTGAAGAGCGAGCCGAAGAAGCAAGCTTGCTACAAGGAGATGGACAACTACTTTCTGACCTCGATACGAACCGGCAAGGTCCGCAATGGCGCGGTGTACATGCCGCCATTTGAAGGGGTGTTCAACCAGGAAGCCATGTGGGCCATCAAGGCCTACCTGGAAACCCGTCGCGAAACCAAGTAAGGGGCGGCCATGACATCGCCTCTCGCCTTGCGCGCGCGCGCCACAATCGCCTGCGCCTGTCTTGCCCTGTGCGCCGCGCTACCCGCGCGTGCCGACTGGCAAAAGATCCAGGCATCGGGCAGCCTGAAAGTGGCTGTCTATACCGAGTTCGCCCCTTTTTCGGACCACGGCCAGGGCATCGATATCGACCTCGCCGAGGCGCTTGCCAAGCGGCTCGGCCTGCGTCTGAGTTTGCTGCCGTTCCCCGCCGGTGAGAACCTCGATGACGACCTGCGCAATATGGTCTGGAAGGGACATTACCTCGGCTACGGCCCGGCTGACGTGATGCTGCATGTGCCGGTCGACAAGCGCCTCATGGCCCAGAACGACAAGGTTGAAATATTCGCGCCGTATCACATCGAAACAGTCAGGCTGGTGCGCAGCGCCCAGCGGGTTCCCACATTCGACGGTGTCGATTCCTTGCTGGGAAAACGGATCGGCGTGGAAAAAGTATCGATTGCGGCGATGGTGATGCTTGGCGAAGGGGATGGAAAGTTCCGCGATGGCGTGAAGATTTTTCCGACCGCGACCGAGGCACTGGAACAACTCAAGGCGGGCCAGCTCGATGCGGTACTGGCCCAGCGCTCAGAGATTGAGTCCGTCATCAAGGGCGATGCCGGATTTCCGCTGCACGAGGTAGTCTTCCAGCGGCTGCCGCGTGCGGGCTGGGTGGTTGGCATGGCAGTACGCAAGGACAATACCGATGTGGCCCAGCGCTTGCAACAGGCCATGAACGCGCTGGCGGATAGTGGCGAGTTGAAAGCGATTTTCGCGCGTCACGGCGTGCAGGTGGTCAAGCCATGAGCGAGCAGGCGGGGCAGCCTCGCCTGCCGGGCGCTGCTGTCGCGCTGGCGGTGTGTTCCGTGCTGGCCGCGCCTGTGCTCGTGCAGGCGCAGACAAAGGAAACACCAGTTCTCCTGCTCGCCAGCGTCGAGATTGTCGGCGCCGCGCCCGTTCCCGGGCTGGGGATCGAACGCAGGCTGCTTCCTTACCCCTTGCAAACCGTGGGCAGCGGCGCCCTGGGCGACGCACACAGTGGCAACCTCAGCGACTTCATGGCACGCTCGCTAACGGGTGTAAATGTCAACGAGATTTCCGGCAGTCCTTTTCAGAACGACATTACCTACCGCGGCTTTCGGGTGTCGCCGGTGCTCGGCGCCGCTCAGGGCATCTCGGTCTATCTGGACGGCGTGCGCGTGAACGAACCTTTTGGCGATGTCGTCAACTGGGACATGATTCCGGAGGCGGCCATCGGCAATGTGCTGCTGGTGCCGGGGTCGAATCCCCTGTACGGGCTGAATACCCTGGGCGGTGCCTTGGCACTGTCCAGCAAAAGCGGACTGAGCCATCCTGGCAGAGAGATCGACGTCTCGATCGGCGCCAAGGGGCGCAAGCGCGCCGACGTGGCCGTCGGCCAACGCGGCGCCAATGGCTGGCATAGCTTCGTCGCCGCTACCTTGTTCGGCGAAAATGGCTGGCGTGAACATTCCAGCGGCGAGTTGGGCAACCTGTTCGCCAAGCTTGGCGCATCGGCGGGCGACACCGACTGGACGGTGTCCCTGCTTGGCGGACGCAGCCGCCTTCGCGGCAATGGCTTGTTGCCCAGCTACCGCTTCAGCGAGGACGGCGGCGATAGCGGCAACGGCAGCAATGGCAGCAACGGCAGCAACGGCAACGGCGGCAACAACGGCGACAGCGGTAACGGCGGCGGCCAAGCCGGACGCCAGCTCGGCGGTTTGTATGAAGACAACCGGCGTGCTTCCTATACCTTTCCGGACGAAACGCGCAACCGTCTTACCCAGGCAACGTTCAAGCTGGTGCACAAGTTCGATGCCGCCACCGAACTGGCCATGACCACGTACGCCCGCGGCAGCCGTCGCGACACCGTGAACGGCGATATCAGCGAAGCCTACGACGACTACGTCGAGGACTGCGCAGAAGGCTTTCGCGCCAGCGGTGCAGCACGCCGGCCGCGCAGCTGCGCTTACACCCGCCATGAGGGCGCTGCCTTGCACCCCGCCATCCTCAACACCACCAGCACGCGCCAGCGCAGCCAGGGTGCCAGCCTGAACCTGAGCTTGCGCCGCGGCCCGCACCGCATCGACACCGGCGCGACCTTCGACCGCAGCGGCGTTGCATTTGCTCAGTTCACGCAGGAAGCCGACTTCGACGCGCAGCGCGGCGTTATCGCCGCTGCCGACGTCATCGCCATGGCCGGCGACACCAGCAACGACACCACCGTCGCGCGCGAAGCATCCACCTCCGTGACCGGGCGTGCACGCGCAGCCAGCGTGTACGGCGCCGACACCTGGACCGTTTTCGCAGGCACCCATATCACCGCAAGCGCTCGCTTCAACGACGCCATCGTGGTGAACACACTGACGGGCGAGCGCGGGCCGCAGCCGCGCGAGCGCTTCAGCTACCAGAAACTGAACCCGGCACTGGGCGTGGTCCGCGAACTCAGCCCGGCGGCTGCCGTCTTCGCCAACATCGCACAGAGCAACCGGGTGCCGACCGTCATCGAACTCGGTTGTGCCGATCCTGAACATCCCTGCCAGCTACCTGTTGGTTTGCAGTCGGACCCCTTTCTCAAGCAAGTCGTTTCACGCACGATCGAAGCCGGCGCACGTTGGCAGGAGCGCGACACCAGGCTGGGCGCCTCGCTTTACCGCACCGTGAACCGCGACGATATATTGTTCCTCAGTTCGGGCGCCACCCGTCTGGGGTACTTTAGTAACGTCGGCCGCACCCGTCACCAAGGGTTGGACCTCGACGCCGCGCTGAGGTTCATCCGGATTAGCTACAGTTATCTGGAGGCGGTCTACGACAGCGATGGGACCTTGTTCACCGGCGCACGCACGGTGCAGGTGCGGCGCGGCACCCGCATTGCGGGCTTGCCGCGCCACACACTCAAACTGGCGGCGGACTGGAAAGCGACACCGGCGCTGACCTTGGGCGCGGACGTCCAGGCCGTTTCAAACCTGGTCACGCAGGGCAATGAGGACGGCTTGCGCGCCGATCCCGAAGACGGCGAAGCGCCGGCGCATGCCGACTGGCGCATCCGCGGCCATGCACTACTCCATCTGCGCCTGAGCTGGAAAGGCCCGACCGGATGGGAAGCCTACGCCCGTGTGAGCAACGCGCTGAACCGGCGTTACGAAACCTTTGGTGCGATCGCGCCCGATTTGTTTCCGAATGGGCGCTTGCTCAAGCCGCACGAAGGCGAGGTGGAGGTCGCCTCGGCACGTTTCGTCGCACCGGGCGCTCCGCGCGCCGTTATTGCGGGCCTGCGTTATCGCTTCTGATCACAGCTGCCGGAACGCGCCTTGGAAGGACGCGGTCACGACCAGCTTGTCGGGTCTGTCCTTGAGGCGCACTTCCATGTGGCCATCGGATTTGTAGATCGATTCGACCCGCCGTAAATTGACGATGGCGCCGCGGCTGACCTGGATGAAGTCGTCCGGGTCGAGCTCGTCCATCAGCTCCTTGATGGGCTTGCGGATCAGCGCCTCGGCATGCGCAGTCACGACCCGGGTGTATTTTGCGTCCGCCTGGAAAAAGATGATTTCATCGATAGTAATCAGGCGCAGCAAATTGCCGACCGATGCCTGGATCCAGCGCAGGTATTTCGGTTCCGCGGGTGCCGGCGCAGCGGCCTGCCATACAGCCGGGGCAATCGGCTGCTCGGCGCCCTGACGCGAGCGGATGCGCTCTATCGTTGCCAGCAAGCGGCCGCGGTTGAGCGGCTTGACCAGGTAATCCACGGCGCCCAGGTCGAAGGCTTGCAGCGCATGCTGGTTATAGGCGGTCAGGAAAACAATCGCGGTTCCTGCCGGCACGGCCTGAGCAACTTCCAGCCCGCTCAAGTGCGGCATGTTGATGTCCAGGAAGGCGACGTCGGGCCGCAGTTGCTGAATGGCCCGCACGGTCGCGGCGCCGTCGGCGGTTTCGGCGACGATCAGCAGCTCCGGCCACAAGGCCGCGAGCGCTTCGCGCAACTCCGTGCGCAGCAAGGCTTCATCTTCGGCAAGGATTGCTGTTGGCATTATTGGACTTCCGGCTTGGCCAGTGGAATCAAGATGCTGGCCATGAAGCCGCCATCCGGGACGGCGCCTACCTCCAGCCACGCAAGTTTGCCATACAGCGCTTCGAGCCGTTGGCGAATATTGCTCAGTCCGGAACCGCTGCCCTGCACGCTGGAAAACCCGGGGCCATTGTCGAGTACGGTCACGCGCAGTTGCCCATCTTCCGCCGCGGCGCTGATGGTCAGCATGCCGTCGGCCTTGTCGCGCAGGCCATGCATGATCGCGTTTTCCACCAGGGACATCAGCATGGCCGGTGGAAAGGCGTGCTGGGCCAGGGCGTCGCCCTGGACGAAACGGTAGGACAGGCGCTCGCCCATACGGATTTTCATGATGGCAAGGTAGTGCAGCACCATGTCGAACTCCTGCGCCACCGTGGACTTGTCGGATCGCAGTTCGTGCATCGAGCAGCGCAAATACATGATCAGGTGATCCATCATGTCTTCACCCGATTCGACACTTGTGCGATACAGTTGTCGCACGTTGGCCAGGGTATTGAACAGGAAATGCGGCTCGATCTGGGCTTGCAGGATGCGCAGTTGCATTTCCACGGCCTGCAGACGCAGGGCATCCTGGCGCTGCACCGAGGCCGACAGCGCCAGTTCGCTGGACAATAGTTGCAGGACATTGGCGCGGACGAATTCCATCAGCGCCAGGGCATCGATCGGATTGACGAACAGGTCCAGGCGGTGCTGGCCGCCGCTCAGCACGCAGCGCAGGACGACCCTGCTTGTTCCCGCGTCGACAGTGTCGGTGGCAAGTTCGATGTGGCTCGGGCCATCGCGCCACTTGAGGCGGTACACGGGCCGCCCCTTGTCGTCGATGGTATCGACCAGCGGCTTGCGGCCGTACCAGAGGCGCGCCATGGTCGGTGCACCGGGCTTCGTCAGTTGCTCCAGATAGTAGTCGAGGCGTTCGCGCACGGTAGCTTCCGGCGCGGCGATCACTTTTTCGGTCTTGTTCAGTGCGCCAGCGATCACGTCGCCCAGGCGCAGGCCTTTGCGATGCAGGGTGTGCACGCGCGCCGCGCCGATCAGTTGCGCCGCAAGCAGCGCCAGGCTCAGTCCCATGCTGTGAAAGTGCCACAGATACTCGATGTGCATGTAGCGTTCCCACGGCAAGCTGTGTGTGGAGCCGCCACGCCACTGCATCACGAGCAATCCACACAGCCCGATAAAGTACATGCCAGGCAGTATTTGCGCCGCAGCTTGTCCCTGGAGTTTGAGGGTCGCGCAGAAGTTGCTCATACGCTCGTCGCGGCTTTCCGACCAGCCTGCGATCCAGCCGAACAGTACGGTTTCGAAGAGCAGCATCGATACCACTTTGTATACGATCGGAAGCGACCAGAACGCAGCAACAGCGCCAAACATCCAGGCCAGCATGAGCAGGGTGAGGAGGAGGACGTCGCCCGTGGTGATCCTGATATGCTTGCTGCAGTGTTTCATGAGGGGGCTCCTTATCCGTTGGTAAGTCCGCAGCATGCCCAAGCGCGGCCCGGCGGGCATGTGCTATGCGATGGAGTCGGGTGAAAGCGGAATGGATAAGGAAAATCGGGACATTGGATAGTCTGGGGGGAGCAGAAACCATTGTCGCACGGAGGCGGAGTCATGCCAACGGGCCGGTTGCCAGGATCAGCGGCAACCGGCCATCTTGCGGATGATTTAGAACTGGTACTGCGCGCTGACCCCTGCCAGCCAGTTGCGTGCCGGCGCGGCTTCATAGAAGCGTTTGTTGCCATCGCCAACGATCAGCGAGCCGACGTATTGACGGTCGCCTATGTTATTGAGGCGGACAAATTGCTTCAGGCGCCAGCCGGCGACTTGTTGCTGGGCCTGGAAACGGGCGTTGACGACGGCGTAACCGGGCGCGGGCTGTTCAAGATTGGCATCCTCCGCGTAGACCGTGCTGCTGGCAATGGTTTCGAGCGCGGCGCCGAAACCCTCGTCGCTGCTCTTCCAGGCCAGTTCGCCGAACAGGTTGGCGCGCGGCACGCCCGGCAACTTGCTGCCCGCCTTGACGATGCCGAAGCCTTGCTCGTACGTCGCTTGCAAGGCAGTCAGGGCAAGTCGCCCGCTAAAGCCCGCGCCAAAATTGCTGTCGAGCGAGACTTCCGCCCCTTTGCGCAGGGTTTCACTGGCGTTGCGGTAACTTGTCCGCCCGCCGACCGCCACGTCGACCACCAGTTCGTCAGTGGTCTTTACGTGGAATAAGGCGGCATTGATCCGTGTGTTGCTGCCGAGGTAAGCCTTGATGCCGGCTTCGGTGTGCGTGCTCTTGGCCGGTTGAAGCTTGAAATTGAAGCCATTGCCGCTTCCCGAATAAAACAATTCATTCAGGGTCGGGGTTTCGAAGCCACGCGCTGCACTGGCGTACAGGTTCAGGGTCGGCGTCAACTTGTAGAGCGCGCCCAGCACGGGCGTGGTGTGACGAAAGTCGACGCCGCCGCTATCGTTGCCATTGCTCAGGTAGCGGTCGCCGACTGTGACTTTCATGCGGCTATGGCGCAGGCCAGCGGTCCATACCCAGGCGCCGCCCTGCCATTCTGCTTGGGCATAAGGATCGATGCTCGACACAGTGTTGGACTCGTCGCGGCGCAGCTTTCCTTTCAGACCGAAGTCGGTGCCGATGAAATTTTCGAAACCCTGGCGTTCATCAGTGGAACGGCCGTAGTCCAGGCCGACCGTGGCAGTGAGCTTGCCGCCGGCGAACGCGCGCACGCTGACCCAGTTGATGTCGGCGCCGTAAAAGTCGCGGTCGAAGTCGACCACGCCGCCGGACTGGCTGGCCGGCGTCTGCACGAAACGCGAAAACGCCTGGTACTGGATGACCTTGCGGTTGCCGCCGTAGGCCATCAGGCGCAGGCGGTCATCGCCGAAGCGTTGCTCGAAGGAAGCGCCGATTTGCTGATGGTCGATGCTCTTGCGGGTGTTGTAACGGTCGGCCAGGGTGCGCTTGGGCGCGAGAGTATCGGTCGCGTCCGTTTCCCCGGCGCGCGGATCGCGCTGGTAGGTCGCCCAGGTGACGCCCAGCGGATCCTGGGTGTCGTCCTGCTCCAGTGCGCTGGCCACCAGGGTCAGCTTGCTGGTCGAGGAGGGCGCCATCGTGAGTTTGGCGAAACTCTGGTCGCGCCTGGCGGCGCTGTGCGCACGGTAGCCATCGGTGTCGAAACGCGAGGTATCGAGCACATAGCCGATCCCTTGGCTTTCGCCCTGGGCGCCGAGGTCGATCTTGCGGGTGCCGTCGCTACCGCCGATCACAGTAGCTTCGACGCTAGGACGGCCTTTGCCGTCGCGGGTAAAGAGCGCGATGGTGCCGCCGGAATGGTTGCCGTAGATGGCAGAGAAAGGTCCGCGCAGCACTTCCATGCGCTCGGCGGTATCGAGGTTGAAGGTGGCGGCCTGGCCTTGTCCGTCCGGCATGGAGGCAGGAATGCCGTCGGCAATCAGACGCACGCCGCGTACGCCAAAAGCCGAGCGAGCGCCGAAGCCGCGGGAAGAAATCTGTAGATCCTGGGCATAGTTCTGACGGTTCTGCGCCACCAGGCCGGGCACTGAGCTGAGCGCTTCCGATGCATTGACCCTTGCCTGGCCGGCCTGAATGCGCGCGGCATCGACAACATCAATTGCCGCCGGCAGATCGAAACTGCCATGTTCGATCCGGCTGCCGCTGATGACGACCACGTCCGCGAGTTGCGCTGCCGGGTCTGCGGCCACCGGGCCGGGGCCTGCCGCCGCGGCGCTGCCCGCAATAAACAGGCTGGCGATGGCGTTCAGGCGAAAAGGGAATTGCTTCATAAAGTCTCCAATGGTGATAGCCGTGCCCGCTGCGGCGAATTGTGCCGGCGAGGTCTGTGCCATCTGCGGTAAGCAATATACCTGCCATGACGAAATCGTGCAGGAATGGCACGGCGCTTGCATATCTGGACGCACAGGTGCGCGCCAGCGTGCCATTTTCCGAAAGGTTGTCGATGAAAATCCTTACTTGCCTGGCAGCTAGCTTGCTTTGCGTTTCCACCGCTGCCAGCCCGTTGGCTTATGTTCCCAATGAAAAATCGGGCACGGTGAGCGTGATCGATACAGGCAGCGATACTGTCGTGCGCGAAATCGCCGCGGGTAAGCGTCCGCGCGGCATCGCCGCCGATCCCGCGGGGCACACCCTGTATGTGACGGATGCTGCCAGCAGCAGCTTGCTCATCCTCGATGCCGCTACTGGCGCTGCCCGCAAGCCAGTTCCCTTGGGAACGTCGCCCGAGGGCGTCGCTGCCTCGGCCGACGGACGCCATGTCGCCGTCGCGGTGGAGGAAAGTAACAGCGTCACCCTGATCGATGCACACAGCGGGCACATCCTCGCCGATATCGTGGTCCAGGGCAAAAATCCGGAACACGCGGTGTTCAGCCCGGACGGCCGCTGGCTGCTGGTGAGTGCCGAGGAAGCTGAGCAGCTCGACGTGATCGACGTGGCGGCGCGCCAGCAAATTGCGAGCATTGCGGTGGGAAAGCGGCCACGCGGCATCGGCTTCGCGCCGGACGGTCGTACCGCCTATGTTGCCTGCGAGCTGGTCAACACGGTCTATGTGCTGGACCTGACCGCACGCCGTGCGATCGCGACTATTCCCGCAGGCAAGAATGCGAACGGGATAGCGGTCCATCCGAATGGCAAGGCGGTTTACGTTTCGAATGGCACGGACGGCACGGTGATGCAGATCGACACCGCCAGCAACAAGGTGGTCGCCACCATCGCGGTCGGCAAGCGGCCATGGAACATGGCCATCACGCCGGATGGAAGCAAGCTGTACGTCGCCAACGGGCGCTCCAACAGTGTCAGCGTGATCGACACCGCCAGCGCCAAGGTCCTGTCGAACGTTGCCGTGGGTGAACTGCCTTGGGGAGTGGTGCTGCCCTGAGTGTTCCGGTACAGCTGTTCCATCCTGGTACACCTGCTGATAAAACGCACACCTCTGCGATTTCTTTGCGTTAGCTCAGCTAGCTGTTTTGACCTGGCTCTACTCTGTAAATCTCTATTTGTGCGGGTGTCCTGCGAGGCTGGCACGGCGCTTGCGAAACAGGAGTTGTGATCAACACCACGCCGTTGCCCCCAACGGTTTTATGAACCTGGTTTCACCATTCAAAGAAAGTTAGAGGACGACATGAATCTCGCGGACATCAGCAAACTGGGCGTCGCCAATCCCTTCAAGCAACGCTACGATAATTACATCGGCGGAAAATTTGTTGCGCCGACCAAGGGCGAATACTTCGGCAACCTTACCCCGATTACCGGCCAGGTCTTCTGCGAGATCGCCCGGTCGACTGCCGAGGACGTTGAGCTGGCGCTGGACGCCGCCCATGCCGCCAAGGAAGCCTGGGGCAAGACCTCGCAAGCCGAGCGCGCCAACATCCTGAACAAGATCGCGGACCGCATGGAGCAGAATCTCAATCTGATCGCCACGGCGGAGACCATCGATAACGGCAAGCCGATCCGTGAAACCATGGCCGCCGACATTCCGCTGGCGATCGACCATTTCCGCTATTTCGCCGGTTGCATCCGCGCGCAGGAAGGTTCGGTCGCGCAAATCGACCACGAGACCTATGCCTACCATTTCCATGAGCCACTGGGCGTGGTCGGCCAGATCATTCCCTGGAATTTCCCGATCCTGATGGCGGTCTGGAAACTGGCACCGGCCTTGGCTGCCGGCAACTGCGTCGTGCTCAAACCGGCCGAGCAAACGCCCGCCTCGATCATGGTCTTGATCGAACTCATCGGTGACCTGCTGCCGCCCGGCGTGCTCAATATCGTCAACGGCTTCGGGCTGGAGGCGGGCAAGCCGCTGGCGTCGAGCAAACGCATCGCCAAGATCGCGTTCACCGGCGAAACCGGCACCGGCCGCCTGATCATGGGCTATGCCGCGCAGAACCTGATTCCGGTCACCCTGGAGCTGGGCGGCAAGTCGCCGAACATCTTCTTTGAAGACGTGATGGATGCGGACGACGCCTTCTTCGACAAATGCCTGGAAGGCTTCGCCATGTTCGCCTTGAACCAGGGCGAGGTCTGCACCTGCCCGTCGCGCGTGCTGATCCAGGAATCAATTTACGAACCCTTCATCAAGCGTGCGCTGGCACGCGTGGCCGCCATCAAGCAAGGCAATCCGCTGGACTCGTCGACCATGATCGGCGCCCAGGCCTCCCAGGAACAGTTGGAAAAGATTCTTTCGTACATGGATATCGGCAACCAGGAAGGCGCGGAGCTGCTCGCCGGCGGTGAACGCAATGTGCAGAGCGGCGACCTGGAAGGCGGCTACTACGTCCAGCCCACCGTGTTCAAGGGCGACAACAAGATGCGCATCTTCCAGGAAGAAATCTTTGGCCCGGTGGTCTCGGTCACCACCTTCACGGATGAAGCCGATGCCTTGCGTATCGCCAACGACACCCTGTACGGACTCGGCGCCGGCTTGTGGACGCGCGACGGCTCGCGCGCCTTCCGCGTCGGCCGCGCGATCCAGGCTGGCCGCGTCTGGACCAACTGCTATCACCTGTATCCGGCTCACGCGGCATTCGGCGGTTACAAACAATCGGGCATTGGGCGCGAGAATCACAAGATGATGCTCGACCACTATCAGCAGACCAAAAACCTGCTGGTGAGCTACAACCCGAACGCGCTTGGCTTCTTCTAAACGCCACTGAGGCCACCCCATGAAAAACGCGCTGCCACGAGTGATGGCGACCGATGCCGCGCTGGCGCTGATTGAGCAATTGCGCCAGCGGCATGGGCCCCTGATGTTCTTCCAGTCGGGGGGCTGCTGCGACGGCAGCGCGCCCATGTGCTACCCGGCGGGCGAGTTCAACATCAGCGATACCGACGTCTACCTGGGCAATCTGAACGGGGCGCCGTTTTACATGGGGCTGGAGCAGTTTGAATACTGGGAACATACCCAGCTCATCATCGATGTGGTGAATGGCAACGGCGGGATGTTTTCGCTCGATAACGGAACCGGGAAGCGTTTCCTGACGCGCTCCCGACTCTTTACGGACGAGGAGCTGAGTGCCCTCCATGCCGAGCCGGCACCGCAGCGCCAAAAATAAAATCTTAAGAGAAACTGAGGAGAGAATTGTGCATAAGAAAATCATAGGGGTTCTGATTGCGGGCGCCATGGTGTCCCTGGCCCAGGCTGGCGACGTCAGCAATGCGATGCTGGTCAACACGGCCAAGGATCCGTCCAGCGTGCTGTCCTTCGGCATGGGGTCGGAAGGACAACGCTTTTCGCCGCTGACCCAGGTCAATACCAAGACCGTCAGCAAACTGGTACCCGCCTGGTCGATGTCTTTCGGAGGAGAGAAACAGCGCGGCCAGGAATCGCAGCCCTTGATCCATGACGGGAAGATGTTCGTGACGGCGTCGTACTCGCGCATTTTCGCCGTGGACTTGAAGACCGGGACCAAGCTGTGGAAATACGAGCATCGCCTGCCGGATGGCATCATGCCCTGCTGCGACGTGGTCAACCGCGGCGCTGCGCTGTATGGCAACCTGGTGATCTTCGGCACGCTTGACGCCCAGCTGGTCGCGCTGGACCAGAAGACCGGCGCCGTGGTGTGGAAGGAGAAAGTCGATGACTACGCGGCCGGCTATTCGATGACCGCCGCACCGCTGATTGCCAAGGGGCTCCTGCTGACCGGCGTATCGGGCGGTGAATTCGGCGTGGTCGGCCGGGTCGAAGCGCGCGATCCCATGACGGGTCAATTGGTATGGTCGCGACCCACCGTCGAAGGCCACATGGGCAGCAAGTACGACAAGGATGGCAAGGCCAGCGACAACGGTATCTCCGGCACGGTCAACAAGACCTGGCCGGGCGACTTGTGGAAGACTGGCGGCGCCTCGACCTGGATGGGCGGCACTTACGACAACAGTACCGGGCTCGCCTACTTCGGCACCGGCAATCCCGCGCCGTGGAACAGTCATTTGCGTCCTGGCGACAATCTGTACTCCTCGTCCACCGTCGCCATCGATGTGACGACGGGCCAGATCAAGTGGGCCTACCAGAACACACCCAACGATGCCTGGGACTTCGACGGCGCGAATGAATTCGTGACCTTCGACATGGATGGCAAACGTTACGGCGGCAAGGCCGACCGCAATGGCTTCTTTTATGTGGTCGACGCGAAAGAGGGCAAGCTGCAGAACGCCTTCCCTTTCGTTAAGAAGATCACCTGGGCCAGCAGCATCGACCTGAAGACGGGCCGTCCGAACTTTGTCGCCGCGAATCGGCCCGGTGACCCGACCAAGGGCGCCGACGGCAAGAAGGGCGCGACGGTATTTTCCGCGCCGGCCTTCCTTGGTGCAAAGAACCAGATGCCGATGGCCTACAGTCCGCAGACCAAGCTGTTCTATGTTCCTGCGAACGAATGGGGCATGGATATCTGGAACGAGCCGATCAGCTACAAGAAGGGCGGCGCTTTCCTCGGTGCGGGATTCACGATCCGGCCGATCTTTGACGACTACATCGGCGCCATGCGCGCCATCGATCCCAAGTCCGGCAAGATCGTCTGGGAGATCAAGAACACCGCGCCGTTGTGGGGTGGGGTGATGAGTACCGCGGGCGGACTGGTGTTTTACGGCACGCCGGAAGGCTTTCTCAAGGCGGTCGACGCCAAGACAGGCAAGGAGTTGTGGAAGTTCCAGACCGGATCGGGCGTTGTGGCGCCGCCGGTGACCTGGCAGGATGGCGATACGCAGTATGTGGCTGTTGTGTCGGGCTGGGGTGGGGCCGTGCCCCTGTGGGGTGGCGAGGTCGCGAAGAAAGTGAATTTCCTGGAGCAGGGCGGTTCGGTGTGGGTGTTTAAGTTGGCGAAAGGCTGAGGGCTGAGGGCTAAGCTTTGCTTCTTGTAGCGATTTGCATGGCCTTTGGCATGGCTTGATTATCGCAAGCCAAAAAGGGCACTTGATGCGGTATGGGAGTCGTGGTCACGTGGGATGGATACACGAGGATCACGACTCGTCGTTATTAAGTCGCCCAAGCTGATCTTAGACTCGATCAACGATGACGGTATTGGCGGCTCGTGGTGGATTACGCTTCGCTCATCCACCCTACGCCAGCTTACGATTCCCGGGCCGTGGCAATGTGCTGTCGGTAAGCTTCTTTCATTTTTCCAGCGGCTGCGGCCGCTTTCTTTTTTTCTGCACACGCATCTGCAAGCTAGTAGTGGCGCCTCGCTACTTTCTTGCACAAGATTTGCGCCTCCTCGACCGCAGGCCAACAATCGCAGCGGTTCTACCTGCCGGCGCCCACCTCGCGCTGTTAACTTCTGTCCGGTCAAAAACAGAACACTCTGCAATGCTGAAGCGCAGCGGTTGATCCGATATTGCACAGCCTGCGTCCCTTCCCGGGCCTGAATTGCCGGGCACGCTAATTGCCATCCTCCTACTTACATCACCACGATGTACTTCTAAAAAAACAGAGAACCGAGGAGAACAAATGAAACAACTATTCGTGCTGACCGCCATCGCCGCAGCCAGCTTGCAAAGCGCACATGCGGTCGAGATCAAGGCCGGCGACTGGACCGTGAACGTCGGTGGCATCGTCAATGCCTACTACACCGTTGTCTCCTGCTCCGGCGCGGCCGTGGGCGGCCTCGCACTCGGCGGCGAAGGCATCGGCTGTGGCGGCCAGGAAGACCGCACCACCATCGGCAACGGACTGCTGCCCAATGGCCTGATTACTTCCGCGACCTCCAGGCAGGGCGATTACGACATCAAGGCACTCATCGGTATCTACAATTCCACCGCGACCGACAGCGCCATTGGGCAGAACAGCGTGGTCGATGTGCGGCAAGCGTTTTTCAGCTTCGGTAATGCGGGCATGGGCACTGTCAAGCTCGGGCGCGACTACGGACTCTTTGGTGCCAATGCGATTCTCAGCGACATGACCTTGCTTGGCGCGGGTGCACCTGTCCAGGCAACGCAACGCGGCCGCGTCACGCTGGGTCATATTGGCGCCGGTTATACCTACCTTGGCAACTATGGCCAGATCACCTACAGCGCACCCAAGTCCGCGTCCGGGCTTGGCTTTGATATTGGCGTGATGAGTCCCGTTGCCGATACGCCGATTGTGGCTGGTTCTGCCTATACCTCCGATTCGAGCCCGCAACTGCAGGCACAGCTGACTTACACGAGCGGCGATTTCAAAGGTTGGATCGGTGCGAAGTCGCAAAAGTTCAATGCCATCGCCGCCAAAGACCGCGACCTGACCATGCGCGGTGTTGAAGCGGGCGCGTCGCTGAATGCCGGTGCCTTCGGCGTGCTCGTCAATGTGCAAAGCGGCAAAGGCCTCGGCATTTTGTCGGATGCCGATCAGGGCGATACCAAGTCCTTGAACTATCTGGTCCAGGGAACTTTCAAGACCTCCGACAAGCTCAAGCTGGGCTTGAGTTACGGCGTGAGCGAGAACGATGACAACACCGTTGGCAGCGGCGGCCTGAAATCGAACGCGAACCTGACTGCCGGCCTGTACTACTCGCTCAGTAGCGCCATCACCCTGGTAGCTGAGGCCGGCCAGACACGCTCGAAGGGCTTTGGCGGCAAGACGGCGCGCATGAACGGTCTGTCGGCGGGCGGCATCATTTTCTTCTGATTCGATCAGCACTGGAGAAACTGGTGACGCCGGCCCATGTGCGGGCGTCACTTGAGCAACGAGGACAAGGACGCATGATTCGCCATCTCTGCTATTGCATCGCATTCTGGCTCGCCTGCCTGGGCCCTGGCTGTGCCTTGGCGGGGAGCCTGACGCATGCGGACCTGGCCAGGCGCTTCCCGGCGCCACTGCAGGTCGGAGAGAAAGCGGCAGATATGCCTGTATGGCCCTTGTTCAAACAGAACGGTACAGCGACCGAACTGGTCGGGTATGCCTTCGAATCCGCGGACCTGGCACCGATACCCGGTTTTGCCGGCGTGCCAATGAACCTGCTGGTGGCGATCGATCCAAAAGGGAACTTCATCGATGTCGCGGTGCTGTCCCAGCACGAGCCGGTGTTCCTGGACGGACTCGGCGAGGAACCCTTGCTTCAGTTCGTGCAGCAGTACCAGGGGAAGTCACTCAAGCAGAACCTGAATATCGACAGCAAGCTCAAACGCGAACGACAGCCTGACGCGGCCAATGCCTACCTCGATGGCGTCGCCAAGGCGACCGCATCGGTACGTATCCTGAATCAAAGCGTGCTGGCCGCTGCACTCAAGGTCGCGCGCAAGAAATTGGGCTTTGCGGAAGGTCGCGATCCCGACCGGCTTGCCCGCTTGCGACCGGAGCAGTTCGAAAAAATGTCGCTGGACCAGATGATCGAGACCGGCCTGGTGCAGCGCATGCGCGTGCTCAATCGCGACGTGGAAAAAGTGTTTGCCGGCAGCGCAGGTGAGGGACTGGATCCGGACGTGCTGGCGAAACCGGATGGGGTGTTCATCGACCTCTACCTGGCGTGGGCGACGGTGCCGTCGGTCGGTCGTCAGTTGCTGGCGCCGGCAAGCTGGAGCAAGTTACAGGGTCGTCTGGACGAGGGCGACCAGGTGATGCTGGCGATGTCGAATGGACCATACAGCGTCCTGGCCGACGACTTCGTGCGCGGCAGCATCAGCGACCGCCTGCTTCTGCGTCAGGACACGCTGCCGGTCGACATGCGTGACCTCGATATGGCGATGCAACTCGCCGGCGCCGCGCAAGCTGCATTCGAGCATGTCACCGTGTTTCGCATCATTGCCCAGGCCGGCCTGGACCCATCGCGTCCCCTGGACTTCAAGCTGCCGATCACGCGCAAAAAGGGCATCGTCTATCCCGAGCGAATTACGCGCGAACTCGGCCTTCGCTACCGTCTGCCCGAACGGTTCTATGTTGTCGCTGAAGGCGTCGACCAAGGGTGGCCTGGCATATGGAAGAGCCGACGCGGCGAACTGGCCGTGCTGGTCGCTGCGCTGCTGGTGTTGGGCCTGGCCCTGCTCCTGCAGCGCCGCCTGACGGCGCAGGCGCGCCGCTTCGCCTGGTTGCGCGCTGCTTTCCTGACCTTTACCACCGTCTTCATCGGCTATTACGCGCAGGGACAGCTGTCGGTCGTCAATCTGACGGGGGCCATTCAGGCCCTGCTTGCCGGTCGTGGCCTTGCCTTCTTCCTGTTCGATCCGATGACGGTCTTGCTATGGGGCTTCGTCGCGCTGTCGCTGCTGCTATGGGGACGCGGAACTTTCTGCGGCTGGCTGTGTCCTTTCGGGGCGCTGCAGGAAGCCACAGGCAAACTCGGCCAGGCGTTGGGGTTCCGGCAATTGCGCATCCACACCCGCACGGACGCTCGCCTCAAAGCAGTCAAATATGTCCTGCTGGCGGCAATCGTCATCAGCGCCGTGGCCGTTCCGCAGGCCGCCGACTGGCTGGTGGAAATCGAACCTTTCAAGACGGCGATTACGCTGAACTTCGTCCGTCACTGGCCCTTCGTAGCCTATGCCGCCGGTTTGCTGGTGCTGAGCATGTTCTCGTACAAGTTCTTCTGCCGTTACCTGTGCCCCTTCGGCGCCTCGCTGGCGCTGTTGGGTCGCGTGCGTTTGCTTGATTGGATTCCCCGGCGCGCCGAGTGCGGCACGCCCTGTCAAACCTGTCGTCATCGGTGCGAGTACCAGGCGATCAAGCGCGGCGGTGAGATCAATTATGACGAGTGCTTTCAGTGCATGGAATGCGTGGTCATCCATGCAAGCGACACCCAGTGCGCGCCGCTGATGCTGGCGGTCAAGCGCACGCGCACGATCCCGATTGTGTCTGCGACTCAGGCAACCGGTCAAATCTCATGAGGAGAGCATGATGCTTCGTCGAACTTTCATCGCTGCGTCCGTTGGCAGCGTGGCCGGTGCGCTGGCTTCCTGCACGCGGTCGCCGCCGCCAGTCGCGTCGGCAACGCCGGACGAAGACGAACTCGTCACCGGTGCCGCGCTGGCCTTCGGTACCACCATGTCGATCGCCGTCATCCATCCGGACCGCGAGCAAGCGGAGCTGGCCATCGCTGCGGCCTTCCACGAAGCGAAGCGGGTGGAAAGCCTGATGAGCATCTACGACGAGCGCAGCCAGGTGTTCCAGCTCAACCGCGACGGCGTCTTGCCGCATCCCGACCGCCATCTGCTGGCCGTGCTGGCGCAAGCGCGGGCCTTGTCGGCGCTGACGCGCGGCGCCTTCGATATTACCGTGCAGCCGCTGTGGTCACTGTGCAGCAAGGCCGGTGCCAGCCTGCCGCCGTCGGCGGAGCGCCTTAAGGCCCAGTCCCATGTGAATTGGGAGCGGGTCGATGCCAGTCCCGAACAAGTGATCCTGCTCAAGCCCGGCATGCAGATCACACTCAATGGACTGGCGCAGGGCTACGCGGCCGACCTTGCTACTGCGGCGTTGAAGGCGCGCGGCATCGCCCATACCTTGATCGACACGGGTGAGTTCAGCGCGTCCGGCAATAAGCCTGGCCATTTGCCGTGGACCCTGGGCGTGCAGGACCCGCGCGAACACGATCGGATCGTGGCAAAGCTGCGGCTGGACGGCCGGTGCGCGGCAACCTCGGGTGACTATGCATCCGCTTTCACGCCGGACTTCGTCCACCACCACATTGTTGACCCCGCGACGGGCTACTCGCCTCAGGAACTGGCCAGCGTGACGGTGCTGGCGCCGAACGCCATGCTGGCCGATGGCTTGTCCACGGCCTTCATGGTCATGGGCGCCAAAAAAGCCCACGCTCTGGCCGCTCGCCAACCCGGCGTCGATCTGCTAAGCATCAACAAGCGTGGCATCGTATGGAAGTCGCCAAATTTCCCCTCCTTGTCATGATGTGCCACGCCCTGCCATGGCTTGCACAGCTTGCGCGGCTTGCACGGTTGCCCCGCCGCCAGGCAAGACAATTACTTCAGGTGCGGCATCTTGCGGTAAATCGTATTACGCGACACCCCGAGAGCGCGCGCCGTCGCCGACACATTGCCCCCGTGCGCCTCCAGCGACTTGAGGATCACCGAGTGCTCCATCTCCTCGAGATTGGCACCGGTGGCGATCATCTTGTCCGTGCTCATCGTGGCGTGCGGCGCCTGGGCCGTATCGATATCGTCGAGGAAGTCGTCCGGCATTTGGCGCATGCCGATCTCGTGCTCGTCGCCCGCCATGATGATGGCTGTACGCAGCAGGTTGGTGAGCTGGCGGAAATTGCCAGGCCACTTATGCTGATGAAACAGCCGCAACACTTCGTTGGACATCGTATAGCGCCCCCCGTTCGACTCCGTGACCAGAATTTTTTTGACCACGGTCTCCAGGTCGGTGCGCTCGCGCAGCGGCGGCAATTTGACCACCAGGCCGTTGAGACGGTAATACAGGTCTTCGCGGAACAAACCCTTGGCAATGCGTTCGCGCAGATTGTGGTTGGTGGCGCAGATCAGCTCCACGTTAACGGGGATGGATTTGCCGCTGCCCAGTGGCGTCACCATGCGTTCCTGCAGCACACGCAGGAGCCGCGCCTGCAGGCCGAAGGGCATGTCGCCGATTTCGTCCAGGAACAGGGTGCCGCCGTTCGCCTGCAAAATCTTTCCGATCGCCCCTTTCTTGCGCGCACCCGTGAAAGCGCCATCTTCATAGCCGAACAGTTCCGACTCGATCAGGGTTTCCGGGATCGAGGCGCAATTGACCGCGACGAAAGGGCTCATGGCGCGTGGCGAATCGTTGTGGATCGCTTGCGCCAGCAATTCCTTGCCAGTACCGGTTTCGCCCATGATCAGGATCGGAATGTCGCGTCCGAGCACCTTGTTAACCTTCTCAATCACCAGTTCAAGCTGGGGGTCGCCGGTGTTCAGGTAGCGCAGCCCGGACAGGCGGCGCGGGGCCTGGGCAGCCGGGGCGGGCGGCGGCACGGGCCCGGCGCCGCTTTCCTGGTGATTGGTCAGTGCATGGCTGCCGTTGGCCAGGCGCAGCTGGGCCCGTCCATACACCCGCACCCCGCTGTGCATGCACAGGTTCAGCAAGCCCGGCGCGGCGGTCCGGTAATGGTCGTACAGGGCCGACACGGGCAGTCCGAACAGGGAGCTGAAGGTGTGCGACTGCAAGGCCGAGAACGACAGGCCGAGCTGGAAGAGGCCGGTCCGGTTGGCCGACAGGAAGCGTCCGCCGGGCGTGAAGGAAGCGATACCTTCCATCAAGGTTCCGATAAACTCGGCGCGGGCGTGGAAGTGAATGGTGATGGATTCCTCGAACGTCGCCGAAAACAGCTGATTTTCGATCATCAGCGCGGACATCCGCACCAGGGCCATGGTGTGCTTGTGAAAGCTGCGCTGGTCGCCCGAAACGTCCAGAACGCCGACTACATTGCCCTGATAGTCCGTGATGGGCGCCGCCGAACAGGTGAGGAAATGGTTGGCGGTCAAGAAGTGCTGGTCCGCATGCACCAGGGTCGGCGTCTTTTCCGTAATGGCGGTGCCGATGGCATTCGTCCCCTTGCTTTGTTCGGACCAGGCCACGCCGGGCTTGAGGGCCACCCGGTCGGCCTTTTCCAGAAAGTCGTCGTCGCCCAGCGAATGCACGATCACCCCGTGGGCGTCGGTCAGGATCACCATATTGTGGGTGTTCACAATTTGCTGGTACAGGGTCTCCATGGCCGGCACTGCGTGCATGTGCAGCATGCGGTTTCGTTCCAGCAGCAATGTCATATCGGACTGCGGCAGCGGGCTGAAATCCGGTTCCGCGCCGGGGCACAGGCCGAAGGCTTGAGAGCGCAGACGCGAGGTTTCGATAATCGCGGGCAGGTTGGCATCCCACTTGGAGGCGGCGGCCGGCATGCTGCCGTTCACTTCTGGAGCAGACTCTGGGTACATGATGCTGTGTCTCCTGTTGGGCCCTTCAACGCGGCTCTCTTATTGGAACTGGACTGTTCCATAATGTAGCACCTGTACCGGAAGGGAGCAAAACATCGCTCTTCCCTGTTGCTGCCTTGCCGCGGCACAGAAGCTGATCTCACGGGTGAAGCACAAGCTGGAGCAGGCTTCCCCATGGGCTAACAAGCAAGCATGGTGCCAGCAGATATGAAAAAGCCCTGCCGAACTTAATAGTTCGGCAAGGCTCAAACTTCGTAAGCCCCCGCGAAAGGGCGGATACTATGTTGCGCGTAACAGCGCGTTCAGCTTTTCCTCCCTGCTGCCAGCTGCTGCACCGTCTGCAATGCTTTCTCTACATTTGCTTCTGGGGACAGGCCGCCAATCGCGGCCGCCACCTTGCCGTCGGGCGTGACGATAAAGGTCTGGCGTTCGGCCAGGCCATGATCGAGCGCCGCGCCGCGGTTGTCCTTGCGTCCAGCGGCCACTTCCTTGATGTTCAGGTCGTATGCGCGCGCCACCTTGCCGTCCTCATCCGAGGCGACCGCCACCTTGCCCCCGCAGGAGGCGGGATCAGCGGAAAATTCATTCAGCCGTGCGATGTTGTCCAGCGACACCCCAACCACCGTCGCGCCCGCTGCCGTGAATTTATCCTGGTTCACCGCGAACGTGTGCGCCTGGATACTGCAACCGCCCGTGAAGGCTGCGGGGTAGAAATACACGACCACCGGGCCTTTCTTCAAACTTTGCTTCAGTGAAAACGAGAAGGTCTTGCCTGCCAGCGAAGCTGGCAACTGAAAGTCCGGCGCCGCCTGGCCCGGTAGCAGGCCGGCGCTGGCCGGCAGGGAGAGCGCCGCAAAGGCAGCGCCGATGAATAGTAGTTTTCTCAATGCGGACTCCTGTCAGGATTTTTTGTAAAAGGTGTGGCAAGTGCGGCAGGTGCGCGACAAGGTGGTGGCCGAATTGGTCGCCGCATCGAAGTCGCTGGCCGAAATCGACTTGTTGATCTGTCCGGTCAGTTCCAGGCTTTTCCTGGACAGGTCGACGGCGTCATGCGCGTCGCCCTTGGCCGTAAAAAAGGCTTCTACCTTGATGAACATGTCTTCCAGTTCGCGTGTGTCCTGGGTCGCGCCCTTGGCATTCTTGAGCGCGATGTTGGAGCTCAGGCTCTTGTTCGCATCCTCGATGGCCCGCATCCAATCGGTATCCATGTCGGCATCGGCGGACCAGGCCGCCCCCGCGACCAGCAGCAACACACTTGCAATGCCAGTAATTTTTTTCATAAGACCTTGCCTGCTTTATGCCAGCAGCTCCTTGATGACCTTGCCGTACACCACAGTCGGTCGTTCCGAGCGTCCATTGTTCAGGAAAGTGGTTTTCAGGTGGTCCAGGCCCAGCAGTTGCAATACCGTCGCCTGCAAGTCATAGGTGTCGACCGCCTTGTCCTTGTCGGCCACCTGCAGGCCGATTTCGTCGGTTTCACCGAAGGTAAATCCGGCCTTGACCCCGCCGCCAGCCATCCATTGGGTGTAGCCCCAGGGGTTGTGGTCGCGGCCGTTGCCGCTCTCGCCGTAGGAGGTGCGTCCGAATTCCGAGGTCCAGACCACCAGGGTGGTGTCGAGCAGGCCGCGCTGCTTGAGGTCTTCCAGCAGGCCGGCGATCGGCTTGTCCACCATGCGGGCCATGATCTTGTGGTTCTTTTCCAGGTCGCTATGAGCATCCCAGCTGGCCAGTTCCGCGTCTTCCGTGGGGGCACCGGAGACGACCTGAATGAAACGCACGCCGCGTTCAGCCAGGCGGCGCGCGCGCAGCAGGGTCGTACCGTAGCTGGCGCTGCCTTCATCGTTCAGGCCGTACATGTCCTTGGTGAGATCGGTCTCCTTGCTCAGGTCGACCGCATCGGGGGCCGCGACCTGCATGCGGTCGGCCAGTTCGTAGGAACGCACCCGCGCGCGCAGCTCGGTGTCTTCCGGGTAGCGCGCCGCATTGCCCAGGTTGAGCCGCTTGAGCAGGTCGAGCGACGTTCTCTGCTGTTCGGCAGTACGCAGTTCCGGCCGCTCAAGGTGCAGGATGGGCGAACTGCCCGGACGGAAAGCAGTCCCTTGATAGACAGCGGGAAGGAAGCCGGAGTTCCAGTTGACCGAGCCGCCGCGCGGTTCGTTCTTTCCGTTGTACAGCACCACATACGGCGGCAGATCCGGATTGGCCGAACCCAGCGCATAGCTGACCCATGCGCCAAGCGACGGACGGCCCGGGTTCAGGTCGCCGGTGTTGAGCTTGAGGATGGAAATGTCGTGGGTCGCGCCCACCGTCACGCTCGACTTGATGAAAGCGATCTTGTCGGCCTGGGTCGCGATGTTCGGCACCAGATCGGAGAACCAGGCGCCGCTCCCGCCATGCTGTTTCCAGGTGCGGTCCGACGCGAACAGCTTGCCGACGCCGCCCTGGGTACTGGTCTTGATGCCTTTCATGAAGGAAGCCGGCGGCGCGGTGCCGTTCAGCTTGATCAGTTCAGGCTTGTAATCGTACAGGTCCAGCGTGCTGGGCGCGCCGTTCATGTGCAGCCAGATCACGGTCTTGACCTTGGCGTTCAGGTGGGGCGCTTTGGGCGCCAGCGGGTCGATGAGGTCGGCGGCGTGGGCCGAGCCGAGCAGGCCGGTGCCGGGCACCAGTCCGGCCAGGGCGGCGGCGCCCAGTCCCTGTCCGGTTTTCAGCAAGAAGTCGCGGCGCGATGACGTGGTCATGTTCGTATTCCTATTCAAGTAGAGAAAAGCAGAGTGATGCACAAAGAGCGTTAAGGGTTGCCGTCAGAAGCGATAGGCGAAGTCGTTCGAGTTGGCCACCGTGTGGACCAGGTCGACAAAGGCGGCGGCGCGTACCGGATTGAGCTTCCTGTCCTTCAGGCCCGTCGGCGTTGCCACCGCAAACTTGCCGTCGGAAGCCTTGTCCTGAATGACTTTCTCCTGCTTGGCGAGGAAGTCCTTCAATGCCGCCTTCTCGATGGTGTTCGGCGCGCGCGCAAACAGAGTCTGGTACAGCTTGTTCAACTGGGCCGTCTCGTCATTGCCCGCTTCGCGCAGCACCTTGCCGGCCAATGCCTGCGACCAGCCGAACACGACATCGCTGTTAAACAGCGTCAGAGCTTGCAGCGGCGTGGTCGTCACACTGCGTTTGCTGTGAACTTGTTGAGGGTTCGCCATGTCGAACGTTTCAAGGAGAGGATATGGAACGCTGCGGCGCACGAACACATACACGCTGCGGCGGTTGTAGTCGGCAGGATCTTTCGAGACTTCCCACAGGCGGCCGGCGTCCAGGTTGGACGGTACCGGCGGGAATACGCTCGGTCCACCGATCTTGTCGTTGAGCTGGCCGGACGCGACCAGCAGGGAATCGCGGATTTCTTCGGCTTCAAGTCGTTTGCGCGGGAACACGGCCAGCAGCTTGTTGGCCGGGTCGGCCTGATGCGCATCGGTGCGGTGGGCGGACGATTGACGGTACACGCTGGACAGCAGGATTTCGCGCTGCAGCTTTTTGACGCTCCAGCCGTTCTGGATGAAGTTGGCGGCCAGGTAGTCGAGCAATTCCGGATGGGTCGGTTTGGCGCCGGCACGTCCAAAGTCGCTGACGGTGTTGATGATGCCGTCATTAAAGTACTGCGCCCACACTCGGTTGACGAACACGCGCGCGGCCAGTGGATTTTGCGGACTGGTGATCCACTTGGCCAGGGCGGTACGGCGTCCGGACGAGGTCGCGGTCGGCACGATCTCCGGTTTTTCGCCATTCGCGAACAGGGCAGGGAAGCCGGGCTGGACTTCTTCCTGCGGACGTTCGTGTATGCCGCCAAAGCGCAGGAAGGTTGGCGGCGCATTGGGACGGCCCAGTTCGGTGGCGGCGGTCAGGGTCAGCGAGCCCGAGGCGGGCCGCAGCTTGTCGAACTTGGCCAGGGCCGCCGTCAGCTTCTTGTACTCGGCGTACTTGGGCACGTTGTTGGCGTCGTAGACATCCGAACTTTTGTCTTCGGCGGACAGGCGCAGGTATTGCACCACATCCTGCTCGGTGGAGACGCTCTTGAGGCGGTAGTTGACCCAGCGGTCGAGGGCATTCCAGTCCTTCTCTGGTTTGAAGATCGCGTCGCGGCTGTCGGTCAGATAGCGCTCCTTGTGGTAGAGCTCGCCCTTGGCGCGCACGCTGTCGAGGATGGCTTTTTGTTGGGCGCGGATGTCCTTGGTGGCCTCGCGGTAGGCGGCCTGCTGTTTTTCGAATGCGAGTTCCTGAGGCCCCTTGGAGGCGGGTGCCTTGTCGTCGAAACTGGTGTTGGCAAAGAAGGCCTGCAGCTGGAAGTATTCCTTCTGGCTGACCTTGTCCGCCTTGTGGTTGTGGCAGCGCGCGCAACCGATGGTGCTGGCGAGCAGGGCTTCACCGACCGTATCGGTCATGTCGGTGGCGATCTGGTACTTGCGCTGCACCAGATCGCGCGAGTTGTAATTGTCCGGATAGTTGCCGAGGAAGCCGGTGGCCACACGTGCCTCCTCGTTGTCGGGCCACAGTTCGTCACCGGCCAGTTGTTCCTGGATAAAGCGCGCGTACGGCTTGTCTTGGTTGAAGGCATTGATGACGTAGTCGCGGTAGCGCCAGTTGTTCGGACGCGTCTGGTCATTCTGGAAGCCCGCGCTGTCGGCATAACGGGCCAGGTCGAGCCAGCGGCGTGCCTGGCGCTCGCCGAAGTGAGGCGAGGCCAGCAGGCGATCGACCAGTTTTTCGTAAGCATCGGGGGAGCGGTCGTTGACGAACGCATCCACTTCAGCCGAGGTCGGAATCACGCCCCAGGCATCGAGCGTAGCGCGGCGCACGAAGGTGGCGCGATCGGCTTGTGGGGAAGGCTTGAGGCCTTTCGCTTCCAGCTGGGCCAGGACATAAGCATCGATCGGGGTGCGTACCCAGGCCTTTTGCTGCACGGCCGGATGCGCCGGCAGCTTGACCGGCTGGTAAGGTGACCATGCCTTGACCGGCGCATCGGCGGCGCCGGCCATCGCCGTCAGTGCCCATGCAACGGCAAGGAAGATGGCTTTGCTTTTCATGTGAGTAGCTCCCGAAGTAATGATGAAGAATGATTGATCGTGATTGGATGACGCTTGCTTACCTCCTTCAGCACGATCCATGCCACTCGCCGCGAGCATGCCAGTGCCGCTCCAAGTGATTGTTTTAAATAGGGTTTTTATGCTTTTACGAGGCGGGAGGCAAGGCGTGGACGCCTGTGCGGGAAGCGACAGCATGCTGTGAGCGCAGCATGCCGCGTGGTGCGATCTCAACAAGAGAACGGGCGTGATAGTTGATGAGCCAGGGTGATGAGTCGGCGGGTCGGGAGCGGGGACGGCACTCGCCAAGGTGAAAGTCCCATGCGCGAGATCAGGACCGTGCCGAGGGAGAAAAACTGCTTCATCCAGAGGCCAGGGACAAAGCGAGTGGCGTAGGGTGGATGAGCGCAGCGCTTTCGACCAAGCTCAGCCACAGGAGAAAAAAAGCGCGAACACACGCTCGTGAAAGATGCGCATCAAAATATTACCAAGCGGGAGCGGCCGGTGCAGCAGCAGGCACGGCCGATGGCGCAGAGCCAAAAACCGGCCGCGCAACCGCATACACCAGGGCACCGGCAAACGCAGCCGCAACAAGAAACGCAACAACAGTGCGCATGGCACCCGGCGCCTCCGATCCCGCAGCCACCTGAACCGCGTCCGTCGCCTCGGCGCCATCGGCATCAGTCGCCGTGTCAAGCACCTCGCCCGGCACCTCCTTCCACCCGGTCACCATCGGCCGCAGCAAATTTTCGCGTTTGACCTTCACATACCAGGCAATCGCCAACGCATGCAACACCACCACCGCGATCAGTCCATACTGCAGCAAGGAATGCAGCGAAGTCAGCCGGCTAGACACATCATCGCTGACCTGATCGGCCAGCGGTCCGCGAAAAGCAATGTCATCGTTCGCAAACAGGCCGCTGCCAATCTGCACCGCAATCAATCCCAGCATGGCCAGCACCGACAAAGCGCCGAGCGGGTTGTGCCCGACACCGCGCCACTCCCCCCGCAGGTAGGCAAGAATCGCACGCGGTCCCCGTACAAACTGGGCGAAGCGCGCGTTGCGCGTACCGATGATCCCCCATACAAGCCGAAACGCGACCAGTCCCAGGACGAACAGGCCAAGGCGTCCATGCCAGACAATCAGCTCGCCGCCAATCATGCCGGTAGCGATGGCCGCCGGAATGGCCGCAGCCAACAACCAGTGAAACAGCCGCGTGGGAAGATCCCACACGTGCAGGCGCTGCGGCGTACTGTCCCTCGCTTGCGTCGTCATACTTCCCTCCAATCAAAAAACCGGGCCAAAACCCGGTTGCAAAACATTGCCGCCTAATCCTTTGCCTTGAAATCGTCATGGCAAGCCTTGCAAGTCTTGCCCAGCTTGCCGAACTGCTCCTTCACCGCAGCCTGGTCGCCGCTCGCGGCAATGCGCGCCAGTTCATTGGCTTCCTTGTTGAAGTTGCCGAACAACTCGCCGGCGCGCTTTGGATCCTTGAACAATTCAGGCTTGGTACTGGTGTCGTGCCAGCCTTTGCCCTGCTCGGTACCAGCCGCAAACAGCGCGCCAATGCCGGAGTTGGCCAGCGCCGCAATGGCATTGGCCGCCTTGACGACTTCGTCCTTCTGATATTGGCCGTCCACATTGGCCTTGACGCGGCCATTGTTCCACCCGATGACCTGGAACACCGACTGGCGCCACTTGATCAGGGTCTCAGGCTTCGGCGGCGCCTGCTGCGCGAGCGCACCGCTGCTGGTGGCCGCGATCACGGACAGGGCAAGCAGGCCCAGCGCGTACTTCTTCAAGGTGTGCTTCTTTTTCGGGTGCTTCATCGTTTCTCCAAAGGTTGACGCTACAGAAAACAGGATTGGTAGCTGACCCTTCCACGCATGAAATGTGCCAGTGGCCTTGCGGCACCGCCCGTACGCATCTTCCTGCTGCGCCCGGCGCTAATGGCCAAGGAGCTGTCCGTCCACCTGTTGAGAAACGCACAGCATGGTTGCCTGCCTGCTGATTTCGCAACGTTTCAAACACGGCGCAACCGCGCCTCTCCCACTAGGCGAGTGGGCAGCCTCACAGGCACGATTACTGCTACATGCCAGAAGCAAGCACCGCCGGCATGACTTCCCCCAACGTCATTCGCCCTGCGGCAAGCGCTCCCAATCCCTGCTTCAATCACTTCACTCAAAAGGAAACCCATGTACCCGACCGTCACCTTCAAGCGCTCCCTGCTCGCCAGCCTTGCCTGCGCCGCCATGCTGCCCGCGTTCGCGCAGCAGGCCGCAGCCCCGGCAGCCGCAGCCGACGCGAAAAAGCCGGTTCCGCCCATCAGCTTTTTTGTCACCAGCACCAGTATCGGCAAGGGCGGTGATCTTGGCGGACTTGAGGGCGCCGATCGCCACTGCCAAAACCTCGCCACCGCGGTCGGCAGCAGCAAGACCTGGCGCGCCTACCTGAGCACGCAAGCGGCCGATGGCAAGCCCGCAGTCAACGCGCGCGACCGTATCGGCCAGGGTCCATGGCATAACGCGCGCGGCGCAGTCGTGGCGCGCGATCTCGCCCACCTGCATGGCGACACGCACGAAGTGGCACGCCTGGGCAGCAACCTGAGCAAGAACACCGCCTTCACCGAAAAGAACGAAGTGGTCAAAGGTGCCGGCGACACGCCGAACCAGCATGACATCCTTACCGGCTCCCAGCCCGACGGACGCGCGTTCACCGACAGCGCCGACCACACCTGCAAGAACTTCACCAGCAGCGCGCCGGACGGCTCCGCGCAGGTCGGACACTTCGACCGCACCGGCGGCGGCAACACCTCGTGGAATTCGACCCACGCCAGCCGCGGCTGCGCACAGGAGAACCTGGTCGCGACCGGGGGCGCCGGCCTGTTGTACTGCTTCGCGGTGAACTGATCCGCGTCTCCGCGGGCCGCATGCAGGCGCGGCCCGCAGCGCTCCCGCAGCCCAGTGGCGATGCCCACGCCGCATAGCATCGCCGTCGCATATGCATTGTCAAAAACATTCGTATTCAAGCGCGCTATCCATTGTTACGCTGTTTGAAAGGCCCTACATGAGATTGGATGTCAGCGTGAACAGACTGCTTACTTTTCCCGACCCGCAAGGGATGACCTTGTCGATCCGCGCCAAGGCGCTGCTCTTCCACGACCCCGATTCGCTGGCGCTGCTGCACCAGGTGGAACGCATCGCCCGTAGCGACGCCACCGCCTTGATCTATGGCGAAACCGGCACCGGCAAGGAACTGATCGCACGCCACATCCACAAGGTCAGCGAGCGAAGCGGCCCTTTCGTGGCCGTCAACTGCGGCGCCTTCAGCGAGTCGCTGATCGATGCCGAATTGTTCGGGCACGAAGCCGGCGCCTTCACCGGCGCCAGCCAGGCGCGCGCGGGCTGGTTCGAAGCGGCCAATGGCGGCACCCTGTTTCTCGACGAGATCGGCGACCTGTCGATGGCGCTCCAGGTCAAGCTGCTGCGCGTGCTGCAGGAACGTCAGGTGGTGCGCCTGGGCTCGCGCCGCCCGATCCCGCTCGACGTACGGCTGCTGGCAGCCACCAACGTCGACCTCGACAAAGCCATCGACGCCGACCGCTTCCGCTCCGATCTGTACTATCGGCTGAGCGTCGCCGTCATCAACCTGCCGCCTCTGTGCGATCGGCCGGGCGACATCCTGCCGCTGGCCCAGCATTTCGTGGGCAGCTATGGCAGTAAACTCGGGCTGAAGGAAGTGCGCATCGCCGCTTCCGCGCAGGCCGCCTTGCTCGGCTACGAATGGCCCGGGAACATCCGCGAGCTGGAAAATGTGATTCACTACGCGCTGATCGTCTGCCGCTGCAATGAGATCCAGGAGGACGATTTGAAACTGGTCGGCAAACTGCATCGCAAGGGCCGCAGCGCCCGCGTCGAAGTCACTTCCGCGGGCGGACCGGCGCAAGCCTTCTCGCACACCGACGCCAGCGCGCTCACGGCGCGGCAGCGCCTCGATGCCCTGATCGGTGACCTGATCGACCGCGGAGAAGCGTCGCTTTTCGATACCGTCGAAGCGTCGCTGTTCATCACCGCCTTCGAACGCTGCCACCAGAACCAGGTGCAGACGGCCAAGGCGCTCGGCATCAGCCGCAATATCCTGCGCACCCACCTCAAGCGCGCAGGCCTGATCGGCGGCGACAGCGGGCCTGACATCCTGCCGCTGCCGCCCGACGAGGGCGCGGCAAGCTACATCCCCGCCATGTAATGCGCCAGCGCGTCGATCTCGGCTTCGGTCAGCGGATCGGCCGCCTTGTTCATGCTGCGTCCGGGGCTGTTGTTGCGCTGCCCCAGGTGCCAGTTGAGCAGTTGCTCGCGTAGATAGAACATCTGCTGACCGGCCAGGGCCGGAAAGGCGCCATCGGCCGTTCCCACGCCGGTCGCGCCATGGCAGCTTGCGCAGGCCGGCAAAGCGCGCGCCGCATCGCCTTCGCTATATAACTTTCCGCCGGCCTGACTCAGCGCCCCTGCTGCACTGTCGCCGGTCCGCATGCGCGGCAGACTGGCGAAATAGGCCGCCAGGTCGGACAGATCGCGTTCATCCAGATTGCTCGCCACGATATTCATGAAGGGACTCTTGCGCGCGCCGCTGCGGAAGTCCTGCAACTGCTTGAGGAGATAGGCCCGATGCTGGCCGGCCAGGTGGGGATAGCCCGACGACGTGGCGATGCCGTTCTCGCCGTGACACTCAAGGCACTTTGCGGTGCGCGCCTTTTCCAGCCCGGCACGCGCCTCAGCAGCCCATACGCCAGCGGACGCCAATGCCGCGACAAGCATGATTGTGGCGCGAGTGATTGCTTTTCCTGGTTTCATGGATGCCTTCGTCATAACGGTCAACCCGCGAGTATGGGTGTCGAAGCTGCGCGTTCCAACGAATCCCTTTGCATGACGATAGGGCGTTTTCTTCTATCGATTCCGGCATCGAAAAAGCCTGTTCCCATCGGTGCACAAGGCTGTTCAAAACCTGACAGCAGACTGCGTCATCGGCTGCGCGATCAACAGTACATCGGCACGATAAAAATAGAAGAAGTCCATACGCAGACTGGCGTACTTTGATGCCGATACGGCATGGCACGCATGTTGCTGAGGTCCGCTTAGGTTCCAATTCTTGAGAGGGCATCATGACTGCAATGACGTTTGAAAGTAGTTTCGTCTCGCCTCGGCGCGCTGCGCTGCGCCGTCAGCACAGGCCCGCACCGCGTGTTGCGGTGGTTCCGCAAGAGCTGTTCGCAGCCAGGAATGCCGGAGCGACCGGTTCGCGCAGCACATCGCGCGCCGGCCTGTTTGCGTTGACCGCCGTGACGATCGGCGTGCACGCCTGGGTCGCGCTGTCGCTCAGCGGCGAAGCGCCTCCGCGCCAGTTGGCGCAGAAGCGCGAGATCACCATTGCGATCGCGCCACCGCCTCCCGTCGTGATCCCACCGCCGCCGCCACCACCACCGGTCCAGGCCAGGCAGCGCCCGGCCCCATCGCCACGTATCGCGCCCGCGCCGCCTTTGCCGGTGGACGCTGCGCCGACGTCCGCCGTCGCCACCGCCGACACGGTCCAAGTGGCCGCAGCTCCATCGCCGCCGGTGCCTGTGCAGGAAGCGCCGCCGGCTCCACCCGCGCCGCCGGTCGAAAAAATCACCGAGCCGCGCGGCTACGCGGGCTACCTGCGCAATCCGGCCCCCGAGTATCCGCTGGCGGCGCAGGAGCGTGGCCTGCAGGGCCGCGTGATCCTCAAGGTCAATGTGCTTGCCAGCGGCAAGCCGGCCGACGTGCAAGTTGCCAAGACCAGCGGCCACCGCGTGCTCGACGACGCCGCTATCAAGGCCGTGCTGGCCTGGACCTTTGATCCCGCCAGGCGTGGCAGCACGCCGATCGACGGCTGGGTACAGGTCCCCCTGACCTTCGCGCTGTGAGCCGCACGCCGGACAACGACCAATTTCGATTTCTATAGAACTGAAGAGGATTGAATGATTCATCACGCACCATCGAAGCGACGACCGCAGTCCAATCTGCGCCTGAAACCCCTCGCAGCCCTGGTCGCCCTGGCGATGCTGGCAGGTTCGCCCGCCAATGCGGCCGACAGTCCGGAGATCGAGGCCTTGCGCGCCGAAGTGACCCGGCTGAAAGCAGCCCTGACCCAAAGCGCGCAAGACCTGGCCAATGAACGCGCCAGGTCCGCCCCATCCGCGCCCGTGGTGGCCGCGGCACCGGTCGCGGCACCAGCGCCGGCGGCCGAGGAAGAAGGTCCGCAACTGGGCGATGTGGTCGTGCGTGCCCGCAAACGGATCGATCTGACCCACGACGTGCCGCAATCGGTGTCGGTGGTGACCGCCAAGGAGCTCGATCGCGAGCTGGCCCAGGACTTGAGCGCCTTCGCCAAGCGTGGCGCCAACATCTCCTTCAACCAGAACAACACGCGCGGCGCATCGCTGTCGGTGCGTGGCGTGGGCAAGCGCTCGTTCACCGAAACCCAGGACCCCAGCGTCGGCATCATTCTCGATGGCGTCGCATTCGGCCTGACCCAGATCGGCAACTTCGACTTCTATGACGTCGAATCGGTTGAAGTGGCGCGCGGTCCGCAGGGCACGCTGGGCGGCAAGGGTGCGAGTTCCGGTGTGGTGACCATCAACACGCGCAAACCGTCGTTCTCGCCGAGTGCGGACTATTCGCTCACCTTCGGCCAGCGCAACACGGTGATCGCGAAAGGGGCGCTGGGCGGCCCCGTGATCGAGGACTTGCTGGCCTGGCGCGGCGCCTTCGTCGCGCACCGCGCCAGCGGCTACTACGAGAACGCCTACGATCCGGACAACTTCACCCTGTACAACAAGAACCGTCTGAGCGGACGCGCTTCCTTCCTGCTCACGCCCACGCGCGACCTGAGTGTGCTGTTCAGCGCAGACCTGGAACCGAAAGGTGCCCAGCTGCAGAATGGCCTGACCTTCTACCATGACCAGCCGGAGCGCTTCGAGAACGGTGCCCTGAGCGATCCTAGCGGGGTCTCGGCCAAGGCCAAGCTGGCCGGATTCACCACCGCCAGCGGCGCCCAGGTCGGTCCGCGCCGCTGGTTCGAGGAGCGCAACGGCTACAACTACGCGACAGGCTACGCCGGCGGCGAACTGCGCGAAGCGCCACTGTTCAATGAAAATCAGGGCCAAACCGTCTCCAACAAGGGCGCATCGACCCGGATCGATTGGAACACCAATGGACTTGAACTCAGTTCGATTACCGCCTGGCGCGCCACCACCTTCCGCGCCGAGAATGACGAGGGTACGCCTTACGACATCAGCAAACTTGGCGGCGGCGGGGTGCGCTATCGTCAGTTGAGCCAGGAATTCAAGGTCGCCGCCAAGCCAAGTCCGTTGGTCGATTACCAGGCCGGCGTCTATCTGCTCAAGACCTGGGATGAAATCGCCTCCAAGGCAGGCTGGGGCTCGGACGCCGGCGCGTGGTTCGCGACCGACGCGCAGTACAACACGCTGGATCGCAATGCTGGCGTCAATCGAGGTTCCGGCCTGGCCCTGCTGCGCGATTCGCTGGCGGACACCTTCCGCCAGGGCCATTCACTGGTGCGCACGCGGAGCGACGCCCTGTTCGGCCAGGCCAACTGGAACCTGACCGATGCCTTCACCGTCACCACTGGCCTGCGCATCACCGATGAGGACCGCAGCACCACCGACGTGGTCACCCTGACCGGTAATGGCGTCGGCGGAGCACTCAATCCGGTCGCCGTGCGCGGGGTCCAGCTGGGTGGCTTCAACACGGGGGCCAGTGGGTCGCTGGCGACAGAGAACAGCGAGGCCCAGCTGCGCCTGGCCGACGCCGTGGCCAACCGCTACTATGGCGTCAGCGCCGGCGCGGCGCCTGGCGCGGCCTACCGCTCCCTGACCGTGGCCCAGCAGGCCCAGGTGGCTGCCGCCAAGGCGCTGCGCAGTGGCCAGATCGGCCAGTTGATCTCCGGCGTACGCAGCGACTACGAAGACCGTTTGTACACCTCGGTCCTCAGCCCGCGCTACAAATTCAATCCGAATGTGACGGGCTACACCTCCTGGCAGCATGGCGAAAAGTCCGGTTCGGCCATCAACGTCAACGGCGTCGCCACCACCGTGCGGCCCGAGAGCACCAACGCCTTCGAAATCGGCCTGAAGACCATCTCGCCGGACAAGACCCTGACCCTGAACGCCGATCTGTTTGTGGTCAATATCAAGGACTACCAGCAGACCGTCAACGTGGTCGACGAGTTCACCACCCAGCGTAATATCGCCAACGGCCAGGCCAACCCGCTTGCCTACGTCGCCGCCCAGGGCAATGTGAACAAAGTCCAGGCCAAGGGACTGGAGTTCGACGGCGTGTACTCTGGTATTCCGAATACCTCGATCCGGCTGTCCGGCGCCTACAACGACGCCAAGTACAAAGATTACAAGAACGCCCCCAAGCCGGAAGAACTGGCCTACCTGCCGGACAATTTCATCGACCAGAGCGGCAAACGTCTGCCTGGCGCGGCCAAGTGGTCCTTCAACGTGGGCGCGGAGTACAGCCGGCCCGTCTTCGACGGCAAGCTGTTCCACGCCAGCTTCAATACCGCGTACACGAGCCGCTACAACAACACCGACAACCTGTCGAGCTATGGCTGGATCGGCGCCTACGCCTTGACCGATGCCTCGATCGGCATCGGCACCAAGAGCGGTTTCGATGTTAACCTGGTGGTCAAAAATCTGTTCGACCGCCGCGCGCACGAGCAGGGCTGGGTGAGCTACGCACCGGATCCTTACCCGCGCTGGGTTGGTATTGTCTTCAGCGGCAAGCTGTAAGGAGGGCGGCAAATGGCACGAGCATTTCCCGCATATCGTTGGGTACTTATATTCGATTACAGATCGTGCGCCGCTTGTTATATTGACCTGTAAGCAAACCAGAAGAGCAGTCCATGAAGATTCACACCGCGCGCCCAGGCAGGACCGTCGATCAGGTGGCGCGATGACCTTGCGCGCCAGGCAGCTGTCCTGCGTTCGCGGGACGCGCAAACTGTTCGACTCGGTCGCGCTCGAGCTGTCGGCCGGCGACGCGCTGCGCGTCACCGGAGCGAATGGGCGCGGCAAGAGCAGTCTGCTGCGCATTCTGTGCGGGCTGGCGATGCCGGAGGAAGGTCAGGTGTTCTGGCAGGGCTGCGACATCCGCGAAGTGCGCAGTGAGTTCGCGCGGGCCCTGGTCTACCTGGGACACGCGGCAGCCATCAAGGCAGATCTGAGCGCTGTCGAGAATGTGCTGGCAGCGGCTGCGCTGGCGGGAACCCCGGTCAAGGCGCGCACGGCTTACCGCGCGCTGGAGACGGCCGGCCTGGATGCTGTCGCCGATCTGCCGTGCCGGCTGCTGTCCCAGGGTCAGCACAAGCGCGTGGCGCTGGCCCGGCTGCACCTGGCGCGCGACGCGCATCTGTGGGTACTCGATGAGCCATTCAGCTCGCTCGACGCCGATTCGACGCAGGACCTGGTGTCGACCCTGGACCGGTATCTTGTACGGGGCGGTATCCTGGTCTATACCACGCATCAGGATGTGGCGCCCAAAGCGTGGCGCAGCCGCACGCTCGACCTCGACGCGCAAACGGCATGCTGACGGTGTTGTGGTATGTCGCCAGGCGCGATCTGCGGCTGGCGCTGCGCAGGCGCGCCGAACTGGCCAACCCGCTGGCGTTTTTCGTCATCGCTGCGGCCCTGTTTCCGCTTGGGGTGGGACCGGAGCCAGGGTTGCTGCGCTCGATGGCGCCCGGTGTGGTGTGGGTGGGCGCCCTGCTCGCTTCTATGCTGGCACTGGAACGGCTATTTGCGCCGGACTACGCGGATGGAACGCTGGAGCAGATGGCGCTGTCGCCGGAACCACTTAGCGTGATGGTGATCGGCAAGGTGATCGCGCATTGGCTGACCACAGGTTTGCCGCTGGTGCTGGCGGCGCCTTTGCTGGCCTTGCAGTTTGGGCTGGATGGCGACGCGATCAAGGTGCTGCTGGCGGCCCTGCTGCTCGGCACCCCGGTCCTGAGCCTGGTCGGCGCAGTGGGCGCGGCCCTGGCGCTCGGCACGCGCGGCGGCGGCGCGCTGCTGTCGCTGCTGGTGCTGCCGCTGTTTATCCCGGTGCTGATTTTTGGCGCGGGCGCGGTTGGGGCCCAGCAGTCCGGAGTTGGCTGCGCGGCGCACCTGCTGCTGCTGGGTGGCTTGCTGGCTTTTAGTGCGGCCCTGGCGCCGTGGGCTACGGCCGTGGCGCTGCGGATTGCAGTCGAATGAATCATCTGAATCAAATGAGCTATCGGAGGCAGAAACATGAACAAGCGCAGTAACGCCGGCCGCTATGCCGGAAGGGCAGCGCGCCGCCTGCGCTGGTCCACGCTGGCCGCGCCATCAGCCTTCTTTCCCGTCGCCGGCAAACTGGCGTGGGTGTTCGCGCTCGCGGCCGCGGTATTGATCGCAGCCGGCGCCTGGATCGGCTTCGTGCTCGCACCGACCGATCATCAGCAGGGCGATGCTTACCGCATCATCTTCGTGCATGTGCCGGCGGCCTGGATGTCGATGGTGATTTACCTGGCCATGGCTTTCTGGGCCGCGGTCGGGCTGGTATTCCATACTCGCCTGGCATCCATGCTGGCCAGCGCCCTGGCGCCTACCGGCGCGCTGTTCACCGTGCTGGCGCTGTGGACCGGCGCGCTCTGGGGCAAACCCACCTGGGGTGCCTGGTGGGTGTGGGATGCGCGTCTCACGTCCGAACTGATCCTGTTGTTCCTCTACCTGGGCTTCATCGCCTTGCAGGGCGCGATCGGCGACGTACGCCGCGCCGACCGCGCCGGCGCGCTGCTCGCCCTGGTCGGCGTGATCAACGTGCCAATCATTTACTTTTCGGTTCGCTGGTGGAACACGCTGCATCAGGGCGCCTCGGTCAGCCTCTCGGGCGGATCGAGCATGGCGGCCACCATGCTGGTGGGTATGCTGCTGTGCGCACTGGGCTTCTGGGCCTACAGCATCGCCGTGGCGCTGGCGCGGGTTCGCTGCATGCTGCTCGAACGCGAAGGCGATGCCGAATGGGTGCGCCGTGCCGCGGGTACCAAGCCGAAAGTTCGTATCGCTACACCGCTGGGAGCATGAGCATGGCCTGGAACAGTCTGAGCGAATTTTTTGCCATGGGCGGTTATGGCTTGTACGTGTGGGGCTCGGTCGGCGCCACGGCGGTGCTGATGGCTGGCGAAGTTCTGGGCCTGGCTGCGCGCCGGCGCGCCGCACTGCCTTCGGGCCGCAGGAAGCGGCCATGAAGCCGCGCCACCAACGCCTGGCGCTGGTTGGCGCCGGCCTCGCTGCCCTGGCATTAGGGGCCTGGCTAATCCTGTCAGCCTTTCGCCAGAACCTGGTGTTCTTTTTTACGCCGACCCAGGTCGTGGCGGGTGACGCGCCGCGCGGGCGTGCTTTCCGGCTGGGGGGCATGGTGGAGCAGGGCAGCCTGCAACGCGCCAGCGGGAATGCCGCCGGGCGTTTCGTCGTGACCGATCTGGCACGCCGTGTGCCGGTGTCCTACCGCGGCATCCTGCCGGACCTGTTCAAGGAAGGAAAAGGCGTGGTGTCGCAGGGCCGGCTGGGCGCCGATGGCGTCTTCATTGCCGATGAAGTGCTGGCCAAGCACGATGAAAACTACATGCCGCCGGAAGCGGCCTTCGCACTCAAGCAGGCGGAAAACGCGCGATGATTCCTGAACTCGGTAACTTTGCAGTCATGCTGGCCCTGTGCGTGGCGCTGGTGCTGGGCGTGCTGCCGCTCGCCGGCGCGGCGCGGGGCCATGGCGGGTGGATGGCGCTGGCGCGGCCTGCTGCGGCGGCCCAGGCGCTGCTGGTCGCCTTTGCCTTCGGCTGCCTGGTCACCTCCTTCATGGTGAACGATTTTTCGGTCGCTTATGTGGCCGCCCATTCCAACTCCACCCTGCCGCTGCACTTCAGGATCGCCGCGAGCTGGGGCGGACACGAGGGATCGCTGCTGCTGTGGATACTGATCCTGGCCGCATGGACGGGCGCGGTGGCGCTGTTCAGCCGCGAGCTGCCGCAGGCCATGGCCGCACGCGTGCTGGGCGTGATGGGCCTGATCGCGGTCGGCTTTATCAGCTTCCTGCTGTTCACGTCCAATCCCTTCGAACGGCTGCTGCCGGCCGCGCTGGATGGACGCGACCTGAATCCGCTGCTGCAGGACCCGGGCATGATCTTCCATCCGCCCCTGCTATACCTGGGGTACGTGGGGTTTTCGGTAGCCTTTGCGTTCGCTGTCGCCGCGCTGCTGGGCGGTCAGCTCGATGCGCGGTGGGCGCGCTGGTCACGTCCCTGGACGCTGGTCGCCTGGCTGTTCCTGACATTGGGGATCTTCCTCGGCAGCTTCTGGGCCTATTATGAATTGGGTTGGGGCGGATGGTGGTTCTGGGATGCCGTGGAAAACGCTTCCTTCATGCCCTGGCTGGTCGGCACCGCGCTGATTCACTCGCTGGCGGTGACCGAAAAGCGCGGCAGCTTCAAGAACTGGACGGTGCTGCTGGCGATCCTGGCATTCTCACTGTCGCTGCTTGGGACCTTCCTGGTGCGTTCGGGCGTGCTGACGTCGGTGCATGCCTTTGCGACCGACCCGGAGCGCGGTTTGTTCATCCTGGTGTTCCTGACGATTGTCATTGGCGGATCCTTGCTGCTGTTTGCATGGCGCGCGCCGTCGGTTGGCCTGGGCGGACGCTTCGCGGTTTTTTCACGCGAGTTGGCGCTGCTGCTTAATAACGTGCTGCTGGCCGTTGCCGCCGCCACGGTGCTGCTTGGGACCTTGTACCCGCTGATACTCGATGCGCTCGGGCTGGGCAAGATCTCTGTCGGGCCGCCGTATTTCGAGTCTGTTTTCGTGCCCCTGATGGTGCCGCTGCTGGTGTTGCTCGGCGTCGGCCCGTTCGTTCGCTGGAAGGAAGCTGAACCCGCCGGGGTAGCGCGCAGTCTGCGCTGGGTTGCGGCGGCGACGCTTGGTCTGGTGGCGGCGGGCGCTGTCACGCTGCGTTACTCCGCCGGCGTGGCACTGGGACTCGGGCTGGCAACATGGATTTTGCTGGCGACCGGGTGGCACCTGTGGCAGCAGGTGGCGGGCCGTGACTGGCTGCGGCGCTGGGCAGGTCTGCCGCGCAGCTACACCGGCATGCTGGTGGCGCATGCGGGCATCGCCGTGTTTGTGGTCGGGGTGACGCTGGTGAAGGGTTGGGAAGTGAGTGCGGACGTGTCGCTGCAGGTCGGGCAGAGCGCCACCCTCGGCGGTCATACCTTCCGCTTCGCGTCGATGGACTATGTAAAGGGGCCGAACTACCTCGCTGCACGCGGACAGTTCGAAGTCAGTGTCGATGGGCGCTATGTCGGCAGCCTGGTGCCTGAAAAACGCGTATTCACGGTCCAGAACATGCCGATGACGGAGGCGGCGATCGACCGTGGCTTCACGCGCGACCTGTATCTGGCGCTCGGCGAGCGCACGGACCCGTTGACCTGGGTGGTGCGCATCCAGCACAAGCCCTTCGTGGGCTGGATCTGGGCGGGATGCCTCTTCATGGCGGCTGGCGGCGCGCTCGCGGCGCTGGATAAACGCTATCGCGCGCGGCGCTCGGTGCAGGTTCGGCTGCCTGTGCATGCTGAACTTGGTCACGCATAGGAGCCTGCGATGCGGCGCTTTCTTTATCCCCTGATTGTATTTGGCGCGCTGGTCGCGGTGCTGGCGGCAGGGCTGCGTCTCAAGCCCGCCGAGGTGCCGTCCCCTTTGATCGGCAAACCGGTGCCGGCTTTCAGCCTGGCCCAGGTACAGAATGCGGGACGTTCGGTTTCAGCGCAGGACATGGCAGGGCAAGTGTGGATGCTCAACGTGTGGGCATCGTGGTGCGGCGCCTGCCGCGAGGAGCATCCCGCGCTGCTCGCCTTCTCGCGCGAGAGTGCGGTCCCGCTGGTCGGACTCAATTACAAGGACGCGCGCCCGGATGGCAGCGCGTGGCTCGAACGCTTTGGTGATCCGTACAAGGTGTCGGCCCTGGACGCCGACGGCAAGGTGGGGATCGATTTCGGGGTGTACGGGGTGCCGGAGACCTTCGTGATCGACAAGAAGGGTGTGATTCGCTACAAGCACATTGGACCGCTGACGCCGGAGATCATTCACTCGCGGCTGGCGCCCCTGCTCAAGGAGCTCAATGATGCGTGAAATCGCGCTGGCTCTCTCGCTTTTGGTCGCGGCTTCATTCGCGGCAGCCGGCACGCCTGCACAGGAACGCGAGCTGGCGCTCACGTCCCAGCTGCGCTGTCTGGTGTGCCAGAACCAGACCATCGCCGAATCGGATGCGCCGCTGGCGATCGACCTGCGCAAGCAGGTGCACGACAAGCTTGCGCAAGGACAGAGTAACGAGCAGATCATCGACTACATGGTTGCGCGCTATGGCGACTTCGTTTTGTATCGCCCGGCGCTGAAGGAATCGACCTGGCTCTTGTGGTTCGGACCTGCTTTGCTTCTGCTGGCCGGGATTGCGCTCTTGGGGCGGCGCTTGCGCAAGGCCGGTACGGACGAAGAAGAGCCGTTGGTGGAGGAGGGCGGCAGTTTGGCGACTGCGGGCCGCACTCCCACCTTGCTCGTCTGCGCGGGGGTGATTGCTGGCGCCGCCGCCTTGTACGCGGCGCTGGGTACGCCGGGAGCGATCGCGCCGGCCAGGCAGGATCTCAGCCTGGTGGAGGCCGAGCGCATGATCGAGCAATTGGCCCAGCACATGCGCCAGGATCCCGGCAATGCGCAAGGGTGGCTGTTGCTGGCGCGCGCCCAGACCGCCACCCGCCGTTACGGCGAGGCTGCGGAGGCATACAAGCATCTGATCGCGCTGACGCCGGACGATCCGCAGTTGCGGGCGGCGTATGCTGATGTGATGGCGCAGTCGATGTCAAAAGAGCCATCCAGAAAATAATATTCCCGCTCCTCTTGTAAGACGCTGGGTGGTTTGCTATAGTTCGCCTCCCCGAAGAAAACGTTAACGAAATCAAGTAGTTGGCGGACTGATGGGACCGTTTGATAAGAAACGGTGAAACAAAAAGAGGTTGACGAGCGAAACGAAGTGCTTCATACTCTCGCCTCTCTGCTGCAACGAACAAAACGCTTCGTAGCAAACGGCAGAAGCAGTACCGAATAAGTTCTTTAAAAATTAACAGTCGATAAGTGTGGGCGTTTGATGAAGGTGCCAACAGAGCGTAAGCGATGTTGAATACTTAAATTATCAAATGTTCACAAAAAAGAAATATAGGCGCTTCGCAAGAAGT
>Ga0208758_100079_pt1 | contig 64009 bp, 87 predicted proteins | sample LakWasM116_HOW13_2_FD_183930 | JGI IMG/M metagenome (GOLD analysis project Ga0208758, IMG submission 183930) | Freshwater sediment methanotrophic microbial communities from Lake Washington under simulated oxygen tension - Sediment Metagenome... | ecosystem: Environmental > Aquatic > Freshwater >...
GGCTGCACCGAGGGCGCTGACGCCCTACGCCAGTGGGCCCAGGCCAAGGAGTCCGGCCTGTACCAGCCATCCGAAGACGGATACGGCACCGACGACGAATTTGTAATGCCGCCAGATCCCGACTGGCGCACATGAGGCGACGACCATGAACGCTACCCAACGCACCCATACCATCGAAGAGCTGCAGGACGGCCGCGACGAGCCCATCACCCGGGAAGAGTACGCCTCCATCGTGCGCGAGAGCCTGGCCCAGCCGCCATGGCGCGCCCAGGCCGACAAGGAGGCGGACTACGCAGACGGCAACCAGCTGAGCACCGAACTGCTGCGTAAGTTGCAGTCCATGGGCATCCCGCCCGCCAAGGAAAACATCATTGGCCCCGCCATCCGTGCCGTGTGTGGCTTTGAGGCCAAGACGCGCACCGACTGGCGCGTGACGCCGGACGGCGACCCGGGCGGCCAGGACGTGGCCGATGCGCTGAACTTCAAGCTGAACCAGGCCGAGCGCCACTCCAAGGCGGATCGCGCGCTGTCGGCTGCGTTCAAGCCCGCCAGCGCCGTGGGCATCGGTTGGGTAGAGGTTGCGCGCGCCAGCAACTCCCTGGAGTTCCCCTACAAGTGCCGCTACATCCACCGCAATGAAATCTGGTGGGACATGAAGGCCATCGAGCCCGACCTGTCGGACGCTCGCTGGCTCTTCCGCCGCCGCTGGATCAGCCGCACCCGCGCCGCGCGCATGTTCCGCGATCACGCCACGATCATCATGAACGGGGCGGACAAGTGGATCGCGGAGTTCGGCATCCAGGAGCTGGAGGGCGGACAGTCCACCGGCCTGCACGCTGCCGCCGAGGCACACCGGGCGTGGACCACGGTGGAGGACGCCTACTACAACGAGGAAAACAAGACCGTCTGTATCACGGAGCTGTGGTACCGGCGCTGGGTGACGACCGTGATGCTCAAGATGAAGGACGGGCGCGCGGTGAAGTACGACCCGGCCAACGAGCTGCACCAAGCCGCGCTGTCGCTGGGCCGTGGCAAGCTGGTGGAGGAACTGCTGCCCGTGGTGCGCCGCAGCTACTGGATGGGCCCGCATTGCCTGTTCGATGGCCCGAGCCCGTACCCACATCCGCACTTCCCCTATGTGCGCGTCATGGCCGCCCAGGAAGACCTGACCGGTATTCCCTTCGGGCTGGTGCGCGACATGCTTTTCCCGCAGGACAACCTCAACAGCACGATTTCCAAGCTGCGCTGGGGCATGTCGGCGGTGGAGACGATCCGCACCAAGGGCGCCGTGGCCATGCCGGATGCGCAATTCCGGCAGATGGCCTCACGTGTTGATGCCGACTTTGTGCTCGACCCTGAGCACTTTCAGAATTTCCCCAATGGCGCGAAGTTCGAGCGCAAGCGCGACTTCCAGCTCAACGCGCAGCACTTCCAGCTCATGCAGGACTCGCGCGCGGCTGCTGCTGGTGTGTCGGGCGTCACACCGTCGTTCCAGGGCCAGCAAGGCACGGCAACCAGCGGCGTGCAGGAGCAGACCCAGGTAGAGCAGTCCCAGGTGTCGCTGGCCGACCTCATGGACAACTTCAAGGATGCCCGCGCCCTGGTGGGTGAAATGCTGATGGCCCTCATCATCGAGGACATCGGCAAGGAGGAAACGGTGGTGGTGATCGAGGGCGACGTGCTCAACCCGCCCCGCACAGTGGTGCTCAACAGCCCCGAGGTGGACCCGCACACCAACATCGTGCTCCTGAGCAATGACGTGCAGCGCACGCGCCTCAAGGTGGCCTTGGAGGATGTGCCCAGCTCCAGCAGCTTCCGCGCCCAGCAGCTCAACGCGCTGTCCGAGTCGATCAAGGCCGCCACGCCCGAGATCCAGCAGGTTGTGATGCCGTTCATGATCGACCTGATGGACTTGCCCCGCAAGAAGGAAGTGGTGGAGGCCATCCGCAACGCCCAGGGCCAAGCCGATCCCGAGGCCATCCGTAACCAGGTCAAGCAGGAGCTGATGCACGACCTCAAGGAGCGCGAGGTGGCCATGAAGGAGGCCGAGAGCGAGGCGCGCATTAAACAGCTGATGGCCCAAGCGGTGCAAACCGGCGTGCAAGCTGCGTTCTCTGCTATGCAAGCAGGAGCGCAGGTGGCGCAGATGCCCATGATCGCGCCCATCGCGGACAAGGTTATGCAGGGCGCTGGATACCAGCCGCCCAACCCCGGTGGCGTGGACCCGAATTTCCCTACCCCGGGCGTTACGGCCGCCATGAACATCAAGAGCCCATACATCCAGGGCGGTGGCGGTGCTGCGGCTTCGCCAGAGGCCGAGGCGCAGGGTGCGCCAGCCGTGCGCGAGAACACCAGCCCGGAATTCCCGCCCGTGCCACAAGAGGCAGGGCAGGGCATGCAGGGGATCGAGACACCCGCCCTTGCCGACAATCTGCCGCAGTGAGTCCGACCGGCATAGGGCTATGGCATTCCTAGGGTGGCACTGAGCATCGAACCCTCATCAACCCAGGAGTGTTCATGCCACCCAATCCACAAACGCCCAGCCTCGAAGCTATCGAGGAGAAGGTGAACAGCGTCATCAATGCCGCCATGAGTCGCGCCATCAGCGAGCGCGACAGACTGGTTCAGTCGTACCAGGGTGCGATCAAGTCTGCCGATGCCCTGTCGGAGCGCGTGAAAGGCGTCGAGCGTCGTATTGATGACCTGGAGCGCAACGCAGCCAACGTAGAGGCGGGCTCTCTGCAATTCGTAGCCGAGCTGAAAGAAGAAGTTGGTGCCCTGCGCTCCATTCTCGCCAAGGTGAACGACCAGGACGCGCAGCAGTTTGTGGATTTGGTGGGCAAGCCCGTGCGCATCGTTGGCGGCAAGCAAGACATGGTGGCAGCCGGGCTGGATGACGATGGCCTCATGGTCTGTGTGTACGAGCGCTTCATGGAGCATTCCTACTCGGAAATCATCACCGTCGCGGTACCGCCCGCCGTGCTGACACTCGTTTCGGGCAAGAAGGAAGTAACGCCCGCTGCGAAGACCGCCCGCAAGGCTGGGAGCGCAAAGTGATGGGCCCCGAACTGCGTCTGAGCATTGACGTGACAGTGACCGGTAGCACCGAGGGGGCGCACGTCGCTCCATTCGTCAATGACGCGCTGCAGGAGCTGGTCAACCGCATGGACTTCCGCGCAGGGACCATTCAGCCAGGCCGCGCAATCTGCCACGTGCGTGACCACAACGATGTGCAGGTCACTGTGGATGTGTACCCGCTGCGCATCTGTGGTCGCCGCCCGGCATAGGGCGCAGCGATCCGGCGCCGTGGCTTGACCATGAGGCCCTACCCGCAACGGTCAGGGTTTCGCCGCAGCCACGGCACCATCACAGGAGTTCCAGCTATGTCCCGCACTTCTCGCCTTTTCGCCATCGCCGCCATTGCCTGCGTAGCCGCAGCCGGCGCCTTCGTTTCGGCTGCCGTTGCCTCTCGCGACTACGTGGTGGCCGCCGTGCACCGCGCCTGGGACTTCGTGCTCGATGGCTTCCGCATGAGTGTGGAAGTGCAGCGGGCAAGCCCGAGCCAGGACAAGCCGCGCGTGAAGCTGGTGGCGGCCAAGGCCTTCATCATGCGCATGGCCAAACGCGAGCGCCCAAACGTGACCCCGCTGTGGCGTATGTGCCCGTCCACATAAGCGCCCACCGCGAACCCCAGAAAGCCGCCCACTGAGGCGGCTTTTTTGCGCCTACCCAGCATAGGGCAGAGGGTTTTTGCCACACCTGGGAATACTTGTTCCAAGCCCCCCGCTGTGAAGCGCCGGGCGAAACCGCACCGCTGTGAAGCGGCGCATATCCCGCAGCAGGAGAGCGGAAAGCCGGGGCGATGGCCCTGGCCAACCCTCGACCGCATGCCCAGTCAGGCCCAGCCGGATAGCTGGGATGGAGCACGCAGCAAATGGCACTCACACCTGCCGAACTTCTTGAAAAGGCCCTCAGCGGCGAGTCGTTGGATGACGATGGCGCTGGCGAAGGTACGACCACCACCACGACCACCCAGGAAGACCCCAAGGACAACAACGCCGAAGGCGCAGCGGATGCTGCCAAGACCGGCGCGGCTGACCAGGGCAAGGCCACGGGCGGCGCTGGTACCACCGAAGACGACGAGCCCAAGGGCGCGCCGATTGCCAGCAAGTCTGGCGCTTACACCATTCCCTACGAGAAGTTGGAGCAGTCACGCGAGCGCGTGAAGTCTCTGGAAGGTGAAAACGAGTCCCTGCGCGCACAGCTGGCTGAGCTGAACGCCAAGCAGCAGGCGAACCTGGAACAGGCCGAGGACAAAGCCCAAGCCCGAGCGGATGCCGGGAAGGCGCAGACCCAGGCCGACCAGAACCTTGAAGCCGCGAAGACCGCCATGGGGCAGGGTGTGGATGCATCCCTGTTCGGTGACTTCTCGGAGGAAGGCATCGCCAAGGGCATCGCCGCCCTGATGGGGCGCACCCGCGAGGAGCTGCGTGAGGAACTTCGCGCCGAGCTGCGCGAAGAAGCCGCCCGCGAGTTGAAGCCTATCAAGGACCGCGAGGCCAAGGAGGTCAAGGACGAGCACTACGGCGCGATCTACGAAAAGCATCCCGATGCCAACGAGATCGTGCAGTCGGTTGAGTTCAAGGCCTGGGTCAACGGCTTGCCGGGCTTCCAGCGCGGCGCCGTGGATGCGGTGCTCCACCCGGAAACGGGCGGCACTGCTGCGCAAGTTATCGAAGTTTTTGACACGTTCAAGGCGCAGACCGGTATGGCCGCAGCGCCTGCCGCTCAGGACAAGGGCAAGGCACCGGAGGTGCAACGCCGCGTCCCCAACTCGCTGTCGGAGATCGCGGGTGAGCAGCACCAGGACATCGCCCAACAGGTTCTGGCTTCGGCCGGTACCAACCCCAATGCGCTCCTGGAGCGCATGCAAGACATGTCGCCCGAGCAGATCGAGCGCGTGATGAACGCCGTTTAGTTTTTGAAACCGGGCCGCTCGTGATGAGCCGCCCCCGTCCCATTGAAGGAGGTCACTATGACCATGAACAGCCACGTACCGGCCGGTTCCGATAAGGCGCAGTTTGTCCAGTCTGCCGGCATGTTTGCCCTGGCCGAAAACCGCCTGTCGCGCCTTGGCCAACTCTCCGGTCCTCTGCCCAAGGGCGAGGGCAAGGTCGCGGAAATGATCCGCAAGCAGTCCAGCTCCGATTTTCCCATCGTGAAGTGCATGGACTTGTCTCGCGGCATGGGTGATGAGGTGGAATTCCACTTCGTTCAGCCGTCGAAGCGCCGCCCCATCATGGGCTCGCGCATGGCCGAGGGTAAGGGCAAGGGCTTCGCATACGACAAGGCCCGCACCCGCGTTGACCAGGCGCGTATCCCCGTGAAGTTGGGTGACACCATGACGAACCTGCGTTCGGCTGTGGACTTCACCAAGCTGGCACGCCCGGTGGCACAGGCCGATGCCAATGCCTATCTCGATCAGTCGATCCTGACTCACGTGGCCGGTGCTCGTGGCTTCCACGACAACATCGAGTGGCGCCTGCCCACCGAGGACGATCCCGAGTTCGCAGAGCTGCTGGTGAACCCTGTCAAGGCACCCACCAAGAACCGCCACTACATGGCGGACGGCACCAACGGCATCAAGTCCTTCACCGTGAGCGCTGGCGAGGCATCGCTGGCAACCACTGACGACCTGAACATGACCGTGGTGGACGCGATCCGCACGCTCATCGAGTCCATTGCGATGCCACCTCCCGCCGTGAAGATTCCCGGCGACGTGGCTGCCGAGGATGAGCCTTTGCGCGCTCTGCTGCTGTCCCCAGCGCAGTACCACGCCTTCTCGCAGGACGATGCTTTCCGCAAGTTCCAGGTGGCGGCCCTCAACCGCGCATCGAACGCGAAGCGTCACCCCCTGTTCCTGGGCGAGGCTGGTCTGTGGAACGGCATTCTGCTGCTCAAGCAGCCCAAGCCGGTGCGCTTCTATGCGGGCAACACCATCCGCTACGCCAACAGCTTCACCTCGGAAGCTGAAAGCTCGTGCGTGGTGCCTGCGTCGTTCACCAACACCCACGCGGTGGACCGCGCCATCCTGCTGGGTGGTCAGTCGCTGATGCAAGCCTTCGCGGCCTCTGGCCTGTCGGGCATGCCGTTCTTCTGGAACGAAGAAACCTTCGACCACAAGGACAAGCGCGAACTGATGATCGGCGTGATCCAGGGTCTGCAGAAGGTGCGCTTTGCGGTGGACCAGGGCGACGGTACCAAGCACTGGACCGACATCGGCCCTATGGCCATCGACACCGTGGTGAAGCTCATCCCGGGCGAACGCTGATAGGCCACGCGGGGCGCCACGTGCGCCCCGCCCCCATCCCCCTCAATTCAAGAACGGAGGCCACCCATGGCAACCATCAAAGTCAAGAGCGTCGGCTACGGCGTACACCTGGGCAATACGCCCTGGGGCAATCTCACGGCGCTGCGCTATGTCGTCAAAACCGGCGCTACTGGCGCCGTCATCAACTCCGACTCCACTGCGGCCATTGCTGCCAATGACATCGTGAACCTGGGCCATCTGCCCTCCGGTTTCCGTTTCATTGACAGCCAGGTCACTGTGGTGACGGGCATGAAGGCCACTGCCACCGGCGACTTGGGCTTTGCCTACAAGGACGGAGTGGATGACGCCGCTGTGCCGCAGGACGCGGACTACTTCGGCGCCGGCCTGGCTATCGCCACCGCAGCCCGTCTGCGCAATGCGACCACCAACCCCAGCATTGTCCTGCCGAAGGATGCCAATCTGCTGCTGACCGTCAAGACGGTGGGCAACGACAAGGCTTCGGAAATCGAAGTCGTGATCTACGGCATTGCCGAAGGCGTGAAGTAAGGAACGGCGGGCCGGGAAACCGGCCTGTCTCCTTTTCTGGAGGCTCCAATGAAATTTGAGTTGATCCGCTACGAGGGCACATCCCCGTACACCGACCGTACCCCCATGCGCAACGCTTGGGAGCCGGGCGAGGAAAAGCTGGTGTCCGAGGTGGATGCCAAGTTGCTGATGCGCTACCTGGAGTTCAAGCGCGTGCCCGCTGTCGCCAAGAAGGCCGCCAAGGCTGAGAAGTCCGACAAGACGAGCACGGAGCCGACCTCCAAGACCGATGACAGCAACGCCGCTGCCCTGGCCCAGGCCCAAAAGGCAACCACTGAGCAGCAGCTGCGCGAGAAGCAGGCCAGCGAGCAGATCGAGGCGACGCTGCTGGAGGTGTCGCACATGACCAAGAACGCCTTGTCGGACTTCGCCAAGGCGAACTACGGCGTGGTGCTGGACATGAAGAACAAGGCCGATGACCTGCGCAACCAGGTCACGGCACTGGTGCAGGGCGGGCTCAACTGATGACGCTGGCCGATTTGATCCGCCGCTTCCGCGTTCTGGCGGAAGACAAAGTGAAGCCGTACCTGTGGTCTGACGAAGACATCACGGACTGGCTGAACGATGCCCAGGCCCAAGCCGCCGTGCGTGGCCGCCTGCTGGTGGAGGATGCAAACCCGGCCATTTGTGAGGTGGCGGTCGTAGCGGGCCGCCATACCTACAAGCTGCACCCCACGGTGTACGAGCTGGTGCGTACCGGATTCCGTCCTACCGCTGCAGGTGGGCGCCCTTGCAAGTTCTCGCTCAAGTCGCGGGAGTGGCTGGACGCCAACTACCCGGAGTGGCGCGATGCCGACGACTGGCAGTACACCCGGGATGAGCAGCGCTACCTGGTGCAAAACGACACTTCGGTGCGCATCGTGCCGGTGCCAGGTGAGGACGGCATGCTGACCATTGAGGCCTACCGCCTTCCTCTCAAGAAGCTGACCGCCGACAACGATACCGCTTCCCCCGAGATCCATGCCGCGCACCACGAGCACCTGATTCAGTGGGCTCTGCACCGGGCTTTCAGCGTACCCGATTCCGAGGTGTACGACCCAGTGCGCGCGGAGAAGGCCGAGCGCGCGTTCACCGCGTACTTTGGCCCGATGCCGGACAGCGACATGCGCCGCGTCACTCGTGAGGATGTCCCGCACCACAACGAGGCGATTTTGCCGTGAGCCCTGCGCGCGGCTGACTGACACACCCACCCATTCTTTCCATCGAAGGAAACGCCATGTCCAACGACGTTTACATCAAGGGTGCGAATCGCATCCTCAAGGGTCAGATCAATTTCGAGGCTGACACCATCAAAGTAGCGCTGGTGAGCAGCGGCTATGCCCCCTCTCTGGCCGTCCACGAGTTCCTTTCGGATCTGGGCGCCAACACCATCGGCACCAACCAGACCTTGGCAAACAAGGCGGTGGCCAACGGCACCGTGGATGCGGATGACCCGGTGTGGTCTGCCATTGCGGCGGGCAGCACCGCCAAGGCGCTGGTGATCTACAAGGACACCGGCGTGGCGGGCACTTCGCCTTTGCTGTTCTACATTGACGAGGTGACGGGCTTCCCGCTGTCCACCAACGGCGGCGACATCGCCCCTCAGTTCGACAACGGCCCGTTGAAGATCTACTCGCTGGTGTAAGAGGGCGGCCATGCCCTTGACCCCAACCACCTGGGACGCCAGCGGCGCAGGCCCGAATGCCGCTATCTCGGGCGGCGGGCTGATTTACTCGACCTCCAACTACTACGCCAACGGTGTCCGCACCGTGGCGGGTACGGACGAGGGCGCTTGGTATTGGGAATACACGCTCGACCTGTTCCCCTCGGGCTCCACATTGAAGATCGGCGTAGATGCCGATTCGGCCTCCGAGTCGGGCCTGTTTTGGTCCGGCAGTGTCAGCACCCTCGATGAGGGCGACGTGCTGGGCTTCGCCTTCGATGTGGCTGCCAGCACCCTGGTGGTGACACGCAACGGCACGGTGTGGAAAACGCTGACCAGCGTTACCCGTGAGCCCGGAGTGCCGCCAGCTTGGGGCCCCTGTATCGCTCAGGTGGATGCATCCGGCGCGGTGCAGATCACTGCCAATTTCGGTGGGTCGGCCTTTGTGGGCACGGTCCCCGCAGGCCATGAGGCGGGCTTTGGATCGTCTGACCCCGTGCTGCTGGTGACGGGCTTCAAGAGCGCGGCCCTGGGCACCCCCACCATTGACTACCCACCCATCATTTCAGGGTTCAAGTCGGCCAGCTTTGGCAGCCCGCGCCTGGTGCAAAAGGGCGATGTGTCTGGGCTGCAGGCCGCATCAGCATTTGGCCGCGTGGTGCTGCGCACCAACCAGGGCGCCAATGTGCGGGGATTCAAGACTGGCCGCTTCGGCTGGATCTCGGTCCCCGGTGGCGTGACCGGACCCACCAACCAGGCGGGCTATGTGGCGGGCATTCGTGGCAGTGCTTTTGGCGCTGTGGCTATGTCGGCCGTGGTAGAGCCCGAAGTCACAGGCCTGCGCAGTGGCTCGTTCGGCCCCGTGCGGGTTGCGCAGATCCTGCCAGTGCAGGGACTGCAGGCGGGGGCCTTTGGTGTTGTCGGCCTGGCGATGGCGGGCGCCGTCAAGCCCGTGCACCGTGGTGCCCTGGGGCGGCCTACCGCCGTCCTGATCCAGCCCGTAGCGGGGTTCTCTGGCGGTGCATTGGGCAAGCCACGGGCCTTTGCCAGCTCATCCCACGAGGTCAGCGGGTTTGGTGGCGGCCAGCTGGGAGCCGTCACCGGGCGCTGGACATATCGCGCATTTCCTGTCGTCGGGCGCGGCCGCTTTGGCCGCATTGTTCTGGGGAGCCTTCCATGCTGACGCTGGAGAAGTTTTCGGGCATCAACAACGTGGTGCCGCAGGAGCGGCTGGACACCACGGATCTGACCGTGGCCACGAACGTGGACATTGGGCTCACGGGCGAGGTGTGGCGGCGCGGCGGGTATTCAGTGGCGACCGATGGGTGCCACAAGAACGTGCATGAAGGCGTGGGCTTCAAGCTGGCCACCGCAGAAGGCGCTTTGGTGGGCATCGCGCCCGATAGCGCGAAGACTGTCCTGCACCCAGCCCTGGGCGGTGCGCGGGTCTGGTACTGCAATTTTCCCGATGGGCGTACGGCGTTCTCCAACGGCCTGGTCCGCGGACTCACCGATGGCAAGGTGGCGACCGAGTGGGGTGTGCCAGAGCCTGACAGGGCAGGGGCCGCATCGCCCGTGGCCGGCGCATTGCACCCCGGCGAGTATCGCTACGTCCTTACCTATGTGCGCCTGCTCGATGGCCTCGAAGGCGCTGGCCTGTGGAGCGCGCCGGTGCAATTGCCCGATGGAGGCATCCTGTTGATGAACCTGCCCCAGCGGGAGGGCTACAAGATCAACGTGTACCTCACCGGCGCCAACGGCACATCCGCGCACCTGGCGGGCAGCACGCTGACCAACAGTTTCAGCTACCTGGGCGCCAATGACGCGCTCGTGACCCCATATGCCACGGACGGGCTGGTGCCTGCGCCTGCGGGTATCTGCCTGGCCTTTTGGCGCGGCCGGGCCCTCATCGCGGTGGGCAAGGTGCTCTATGCCTCGCGCCCGCACCAGTGGGAACTGTTCGACCCTCGCAAGGACTTCAAGCAGTTCAGCTCCGACATCACCCTGGTGGAGCCCGTCAAGAGCGGGATCTACGTGGGGACAGGCACCGAGCTGGCATTCCTGGGCGGTGTGGACTTCGACTCTCTGGCCTATGACAAGGTCATGGACGGGCGTGTGGTTCTGGGCTCTGGTGTTTCGGTGAGCGGCGATCAGGTCAAGGCGGGTGACGGTACCGGGGCTGGCCGGGCCATGATGTGCATTGCTGGCGGCGAGATCGTGGCCGGGTTCGATGGCGGCACGCTCTCGCACCTGAGCGCCAACCGGTACACCACCGACGTGCGCGAGGTCGCGGCCACCTTCCGCAAGGTCAACGGCATCCCGCAGTACATCGCGGTGGCCCAGCAATGAGCCAGCTCACGCCCAACAACTGGATGACGCTGGAGGGCGCGCCCGTGACCGGCGCCACCCCGCCGCGCCTGATCGTGGTTGAGGGCGTGATGACCGACCGACAGCATGCGCTGGTGATCCATGAGTACACCACCTTCTGCCTGCGCAAGACGACTTCCATTTGTGAGCACTTGACCGAGAACCGTGTGCTTGCGGACGGTACGCGCGTGTTCATGGAGTCCATTCAGGGCAAGGACCGGGTGAAGGTGTGGCCTGCCGCAACGGTGGCCGGTGGTGGGAAGGCCTTCATTGCCGTGCCGGCCTACGTGAATCTGGGGTTCGCGCCGATCTTTGATCGCCCGGTCATCGACCTGAGCGGTGATGAAAAGCCGCCGTACCCAGAAGAGCCAGAGTTTGACCTCCCCTTTCCGGTGCAGCAGTTCGCGCCCATCGTGCGCGTACGGTTCAGCCAGGAATACGGGGCGGTGGTGTCTTTCCCCGAGGCGCCGGGTAGCTTCTTTCGGAACATCACCTATCGCTCCGCCATCACCGCAGGCGGCGAAGAGACCTATTCGCTGGATGGCTCGCTCACCTGGACCAGCTCCATCCTGTTCGACCTGGTGAATGCGCCGCTCGTGCCCATGGCGTTGCCAGACCCTGAGAACCCGGACAAGTTCTACAGCGCGGAATACAACAATGCCGGCGCCAACCCGGACGACTTCACACCAGGGGAAAACCTTGGGCCTTATTCCAACGTCTATTTCTTCATTCGCACGGGGGCGAACGCATTTTCTGGCGCAACGCAGTACAAGGATTTCGTGCCCGGCGGAGCGACCGGGATTGCCGTGTCGGTGTCTGCTGCGCTGTGGACTGAATACCAGTCGCAGGAGGCCGCCGCCGCAGCCCTGAATGCAATCTACGAGGCGGCCTACTTGGCTGCCGTGGAGGCCTGGGGCATTGCGCACGAAGAGTGGCTGGCCACCACCTACCAGGCGTGGCTGGATGCCTGCCAGGCCATTGACGATATGTACCCACCTCTGGGCCCGTACCCGGGCATGGCCGAGCTGCGTGCCGAGCAGCGGGCAATCCAGCTGATTGCGTTGCGCAATTGGCTGGACGGTGGCGTGCAGAGCAGCCCGCACCTGGCTGCGCGCATGCTGGAGTTCCCATGGAATATTGCGACCAAGCCTGCCAGCACGCTGCCCACCTTGGGCGAGGTGACGGCATCGGGCCCGAATGGCGATGACATCGACCGCTATCTCGATTTCACCGTGATGGGCGCTGATCGCCTCGCCACGGTCCCTGACCCGATCACCGACAACCCCATCGACGAGGCCCAGTTTGGGCACGACGCTCCGCACCCCCTGGGGCGCGATTTCGCCATGCCCAAGTGCCTGTTTGGCTGGGTGGCGAACGGCACCTATCAGCGGTTTGCCGCCTACCGCGCGTTCCACAACGCTGAGCCGCCCGAGGTGCGTCCCCACGACCTGAGCACCATCGCGTTTGACGTGCGCTCGCAATATGACCAGTTCCTGGCTGCGGGCGTGGTGCGCGCCACCACCAACGACGCCCGGGTGAACTCCGATGGGTATGTGCCGCCAGGCACGCGGCTCACTGTGGTGCACCTGGAATACGAGGTTTTCGATCTGTTCACGGGGCTGTGGATCTGGACGCCGTGCTTTGACATCCGCCGCTTCGATTCGCTATGGATCGCCAGCCTGGGCCGGTACACCATGCCGCCCGCGCCTGTGCCGCCCGATGGTGCCGACCGGCCGCGCCGTGTGCGCGTGCGCAAGGTGCAGACGCTGCGGCGCAAACCCGACATGACCTGGAGCGTCCCCGAGCTTGTGGACCCCAAGAAGCTCAAGGACGAAGGGGTGTGGGACAAGGAAGTGCTGGCGGGCACGGGCAACAACCCGTTCGCCGTGGTCATTTTCGAGGGCCTGCCGCCAACCGCTTTCCCCATCGCCAACGGCGTGTTATCGCCGCCGCTGTGGAGTGGCGACCTCAAGATCATCCGCGAGCTGCTGGCGCAGGAGTGGGATGGCAGTCTCAACATTCCGCCGCTGGTTGCCCACGCGCTGGACATCACCAAGAAGGTTTGAACCATGACCACCATCGTCATGAACACCCTCACCGGCGCGGTGAGTGAGTACGACTGGGATTTCCAGTCCATCACGCCCACCCACGCAGGTTCTGCTGTGGCGCTCTACGAGCTGGGCGGTGACACCGACGCCGGGCGACCCATCGACGCCACGATCACCACCCCCAAGCGGGTGTGGGGCGAAACCACCAAGAGCCTGATGGCGGGCGTCTATTTCGCCATGCAGAGCGCGGGTAACGGGGTGCTGCAGGTGCACACACCGAGCGATACCTATTCCTATCCGGTGCAGTCCCTGCCTGATGGCGTTTCGCGTGGCGTGCCTGGGCGTGGCATCCGCGAGAACTACCTGGGGTTCTCCTACAAGAACGTGGCCGGTGCCTTCTTCCGCATCGACCGCATGGAGATCCCTTCCATCAAAACGAAATCTCGGAGGCTCTAAATGGCCAGCGCAGCAGAACTTGTCAACAACACCTTCGCCCTCGCCCAGGGCTATGCGCAGAGCGCGCAGCAAAACCTGACGTCTTTTGCTGATCGCCTGAAGAACGCGATCTACACCCCGCCTACCCTGAGCGTCACATGGACAACGCTGGGGGCGCCCACGCTCGCGGCCATGCCCACGGCGCCGACGATGCCCACCATCAATTTTGATCCGGGCATTCTGGGCAACGCGCCGAGCCTGTTCAACGAGGACGCGCCGAGCTTGGCGATTTCGGACTTCACGGACGATGCGCCGGTCCTGATCCTGCCCACCGCCCCGGCCATCAGCTATGGAGACATCCCGGCTGTGCCCTCTATTGGGACGGTGGCGGTCCCAGATGCGCCCATGGTGAGCATGCCTGCCGTGCCCACCTACGTGAGCATCAATGCCGTGCCCTTCGGCGGCATCGACCTGCACGACGAATGGCTCGACAGCTTGGGCGACCGGCCTACGCTGGAGCTGGCCGCGCCCACGCCGTATTCCTACGCGCGAGGGCCTGAGTACGCCTCCGAGCTGCTGGACAAGCTGAAATCGGTGCTTGATGCCCGCATGAGCGGTGGCACCGGCTTGGACCCTGCGGTGGAGCTGGCCATCTGGGACCGCGCGCGCGGCCGCGAGACGCAGATTGCCTTGGCCAACGTGGCTGAGGTGATGCGCACCAGTGAATCTTTCGGTTTCTCCTTGCCCACGGGGGTGCTGGCGGCCCAGCTGCGCGATGCCCAGCGGGACTACTACGACAAGCTCTCCGGTCTGTCCCGCGACATTGCCATCAAGCAGGCGGACCTGGAGCAGGAGAACCTGAAATCCGCCATTGCAGCCGGCATGCAGCTGGAGCAGCAGCTGATTACCTACTCCTACCAGATGGAGCAGCTGTCTTTCGAGGCCTCCAAAGCCCTGGCCGACAACGCCATCCAGATCCACAACGCGGCCATTGAGCAATTCAAGGGGCTGCTGCAGGGCTACCAGACCTACGCCAGCGTCTACAAGACCATCATCGACGGCCAGCTGGCCAAGGTGGAGGTGTTCAAGGCGCAGCTGCAGGGTGAGCTGGCCAAGGCCGAGATCAACAAGGTGCTGGTGGAGCAGTACAAGGCCCAGATCGAGGCCGGCATGTCGCAGGTCAAGATTTACGAGGCCCAGGTGGGCGCGGCCAAGACCCTGGTGGAGTTGGAGCAGGCCAAGATCGGCGCGGCGGGCGAGCAGATCCGTGCCTACGTGGCCCAGGTCAACGCCGAAACCTCCAAGGTCGAAGCGTACAAGGCCAGCGTGCAGGCTGAGGCGACCAAGATCGACATTTGGAAGACCAAGGCGCAGGTGTACGGCATCCGGGTGGGGGCGCAGGCCGAGCACTCGCGCGCGCTGATCTCGCGCTACCAGGCCCTGATTTCTGCCAAGACGGGGGAGTGGGAAGGCTACCGGGCCCGCGTGCTGGCCGAAAGCACCCGTATCGAGGCGCTGGGCAAGCAGTCCGGGGCGCTGCTCGATGGCTTCCGCGCACAAACCCAGGCGCTCAGCGCACAGGCCGAGCTGCAGACCAAGGTCTGGGAATCCAACATGAAGCAGTACGAGGCGGGCGTTCAGGTGGCGATGCAGGCCGCCAAGATCAACAACGACGCGGCCATCCAGACCAACAACGCGCGCCTCGATGCGGCCAAGGCCGGCACGCAGGTGTACGCACAGCTCACGTCGAGCGCCTACAGCATGATGCACGCGAACGCGGGCATCAGCGGCAGCGCGTCCATGGGGGTGAGCTACAGCTACAGCGGTGATGTGACCGGTACGGTACCGGCGATCTCTTCGCCGGGCTAAAGGAGCCAGGCACTTGTTTTCCAGCAACCGCAAACCCTGCATAGGGCTTTGCGGGCCCCTGGCTGGTGTCAACAATTCCGGCAGATGAATAAAGGAGTCCCCATGCGAGGCTTTCAACCCAATATGGGCGCGATGAAGCGCCACAAGAAGGCGGCGGGCCAGCACTACGCCAACGGCGGCATGGTTCGCGGACCCGGTACCGGCACTTCCGACGAGGTGCCCGACGAGGTTCCACCCGGCACGTACATCATGCCGGCCGACTCCACCGCCGAAATGGGCGAGGAAGCGCTGGAGTCCATGGGCAAGAAGCCCATGCTGCCCGGCGAAGAGGCGGCCGAGGGCGAGGTGCCGGTGAGCCTGAGCAATGGGGAGTTCAAGCTGCCGCCAGAGCAGGTGCATGCTGTGGGCGTGCAAGCATTGGAAGCCATGAAGAACGCTACGCACAAGCCGGTGCGCGGCTTCGCCCCCCAGGCACAGCCGGAAGAGCCCCGCCAATTCTTTGCCAACGGGGGCCTTGTGCAGGACGAGGAAAAGCAGCGCTTGGCCAATCAGACGGCCATGTACGTGCGCGGCGCGCAGGAGTCGGCCGCCACTCGCCCAGCAATGCCGCCCAGTCCACCGCAGGCAGCCACCACGAGCCAGATTGCACCCACCCCTGCACCAGCCGCCGCTGGCTTTATGCCTGGCACGCGCGCCGTGTTCAACGAGTCCGGCAAGGCCATCGGTGATCTTGCCAAGCAAGGGCGGTATGGCGCAGCCGCTGGGGAAACCGCACGCGCTGCACTGGCCTACGCGCCGGCTGTTGTTGATGACGTGGTGGGCGGCGCGCTCCGTGCTGTGGCGCCTACGGTCGTAGATGCCGGCAAGCAGTTCTTTGGTACTGCAGGCACGTCCATGGCACAGGCGCCAGCCCCTAGCGTCACGGCCAAGCCGGCTGCCATGCCCATGCCTTCGGCGTCTCCCGCACAGGCGCAGCCTGCTACTGCGGCCACAGCACCGGTAGGGGAGCCCGCCGCCACGCCCGCCGCACAGCCACTCGCTGGAGGCCCGATTTCTGCGCAGAACAACGCAGCGGCGGAAGCGCTCTCTGCGCCCCGTGCAGTTGGCTTCGCGCCTGGCGTGGCCTCAACGGCGCCTACTGCTCAGGTGGCGGCCCCTGTTGTCCGCAATTCCACCAATGATTGGGCTGCACGCAACGCGATTCGCAGCGCGCAAGTGTCCGCCAGCTCGATCACCAACGATCCGTCGCGCATTGGCGCACGTGCCGCTGCGCTCAGCCCTGACAACCTGGCCTTTCAGGCAGCGCTCAAAAATGACCAGGTGCTGCAGCTGGCCCAGCCAGGAATGGACTTGGCCGCCATGCGCGAGAACTCTGCGCTCCAGCGAGAAGGCATGCAGCAGTCCGGTGCTGACCAGCGTTCGGCACGCGGTTTTCAGATCGACAACCGCCGAGCGGCCGTCGAGGAAAAGCGCGCCGCAACCGAGGCGGAGGCACGTGGCTTTGACATTCGCCAGGGTTACCGCCAGGAGAAACTGAGCGAGCGTTACGACGCTGCAAAGACGCCCGAGGAAAAGGCCGCCATCGCACAGCAGATCCGCGATCTGTCCGGCAAGCAGACGGAATCGCCATGGAAACTCCAGGTGACGCCGACCACGAAGAATGCTGATGGGTCCACTACCGAGGGTAGTGTGATCCGCTACAACCAGCAGACGGGTGCGGTTGAGCGTGTGGATGCGGGGCAGGGGGGACGTGCAGGAAGCCCTGCGCCACATGATGCTTCGCAGCGTCGGGTTGGCACGACTTACGCCCTGCCAAATGGGAAGATGGGCCAGTGGACGGAAAAGGGCTGGCTCCTGGTTGGCTAGCGCTTCGCCGGAAAGCCGACTTCCTCGTCAGACAAATACTTTGGTGGCTGCTGCGACTGGACCGGAACCTCTTGTCGCGGTCCTTGTTCTGTTGCCAGCGGGGAAGCCCTCTGTGTCCTTGTTCCATTTCCGGTGCTGAGGGCGACAGTGAGCAAGATGCCGAGGATTGGCATGGCCACCACGGCACGGGCGGCCCACTTCCAAATTGCCGGCCCGGTGTATCTCCCGGCTGAACGCCAGAGCCCGATGTACCAGGCCAGCATGTAGGCAAACATCATCAGTGCCCAGACTTGATACAGCCCAGGGCTGATCCCTCTGAGGCCTCCAAGTGCCATGCCTGCAGCAGCCCCAGCCACAATGCCGTGCAGCCAGAACATTCTGGCGAGCGGTATTTCTCCTGACACGAATGCGGCTATTGGGTTGCGTTGCGCTGTCGCGGCCATAGTGCTCTCCTCCTAGCGGGACTGTATCAGGGAGCCAAAAACGACAAAGCCCGCCGAGGCGGGCTTCAACAGAAGCAAACAAAGCTAGAAAGCGGACTCCTGCACTTCATTGTTCGCGGACATTGTCAATTTTGACTTTATTCCATTGGACTTGCTTTGGAGTGCGCGCTGGGCCCAAACAACGAGTGGGCTTCTTTCCACTCGTGCCTCTTCGCGCTGTTGATTCTCTGCGAAGGTCTTGTAGATCGAGCGATTTGTGCGATCGCCAGCCTCTGAATCAAGGTCTTTCAGTGACACGACACGCGTCGGCTTCTCAGAAGCCAGAACATCATTCAATGTGATCATCATTCTGCTCCTTCAACATCAATCCAGGGAGCGGCTAAGCCTCGTAGCATACCTCAAGTTCAAATCGGGCTCGAAGTAGTGTTTACGCTTGATCCATACCAAGCCCTCTGTCTTTGTGATCGCCGCTACGTCAATCGGACCGCCAACCGATTCTGAGGGTGATGTTACGCGCTCCTTCAATGACTCCAAGCCGAGAAGTGATTCCGCAAGATGGGCCATTTCTGAAATGCTGAGCGACTGAATCACTGATATCAGAGGATGAAAGTTTCGCTTCCAGTTCTCTGCCTTCCATTCACTCGTGAAGCGGCTGTGGCAATCGTCTGTGATGGTTGCAACAAGGGCAGGGGGCACCTCAATGCCCGCCGCCGACAGCTGCTCGAAAACATTGCCAAGGGCATTTCGACTTTGGGTACCAATGATTGAGGCCAGAGATGATCCGAAGCCATCAGTGAACATGTCAATCATGGACGTCTGGGCGAGCGGTTGGATCATGGCCGTTCCATCGCGATCAACTTCGTAGGTATTTTTCTTCTCATGACAAAGTTCATCGCCAATATGCCCGAACACCTCGTACTGCTCATATGCGGGATAAATCTGATCTTCGCCATACCCTGCAACGACGACGCCTGTGTTTCCAAGAAGCATCGACGGGGCGCAGTAACGTAGTCGATGGCCCATTTCTGCTAGTTGGACAGGATTTACTCCTTCAAGCGCAGGAACCACCGCTACTTGTTCGGCGGCTCTTTGACTCCAAGTTTTCAGGTCTGTCAGCACTTCCTCCAAACGGGCTCTGGAAAGTGATTGGTGAATTCCCCTGTCCGTAAGCAACTGGTCCAATTTGATTGCCGCTCGATTCCACATCACGGCCCGGTCAGCGGGACTGACATTCGCCTCAAATATCCCCTTTTCATAGGCCCGCGCCTCTTGCAGCAAGAGCGCTATCGCGTTGTCAAACTGGTCAGTTATCCAATTTTTGCGCGTCTCTACTGGGAAGAGCTTGTTGTTAGAACTCAGGTACGAGAAAAGTGCCGCTCCGTACTCAGCGAGCGTGTTGAACTTCGCGCCGTCGATATGCGCTCTAAATAGCTTTAAAGCTACTTCCCAGGGCACAGTGTCCACTGAGGCGCTCCCATAGATGGCTGCGGCCACGTTGCCGTGTTTACTCAGTTCGAAGATTTTGTTGGCAGATTTTGAATATCTCGGGTGCTCGCCGCCCGAGGTCGTCACCGCGCTATCGGCGCCAATCACGATTGCACGCTTGTTGAGAATAAGCACTTCACTGGTCACGAGCATCTCCCTGGTCATTTCTCCTCAAGGTAGCGTACCAGAGCAACACAGTTCGTCCCCCAGCATAGGGTTAGGGCTCTGGTGAAGGGCAGGCCATCCTGGGGGGATGAACCCTCAGCATCTGAATGACCAACAAGTAGGCCTTGGCGCACCAACTGCAGACAGCACCAAACCTAAAGCTGACAACAAATTCCTGAGTGATGCCGAAGCTGGCTTTGAGCCGCCATCCCGTGGCTTCAAAGGCTGGGCAGGCGACGCGCTAGGGGTTGTGGCTCGTGGCGCTATCTCTGTGCCAGAGGCTGCTGTGGGTCTGCTCGACATCCCCACTGGCGGCGCAGTCGGCAAGGCTCTGGAGAACGAGGGTGGGGCTGTTGGCCTGCGGTTCAAGCAGGCCAAAGAGGCTGCAAGCGATCTGTTCGACTCGGACGCCACCAAGCAGCAGAACCAGCAATTTCAGCAAGCCGATGGCATCGTAGAGAAGGCCAAGGTTGCCCTCTCCAACCCGAGTATGGTTGTCCGTGCTATTGGGGAGTCCGTTCCATCCATGGTCGCGGGTGGCGTCGCTGCGCGAGGCCTCATGGCCGCTACGAAGCTGGGCCAAATGGGCGCCCAGGGTGCGGCTCTGGCAGGTGCCGCCGGTGAGGGCATCACCATGGCGGGCTCTGCGGCCGAGCAGATCCGCCAGGAAACGAAAGATGGGCTTCTGACCCCTGAGCAGGCGGGGCTGGCGGCTGCAACGGGCGTAGTCGGTGGCGCCATGAGCGCTTTGGGCGGCCGCGTGGCCAACAAGTTGGGTATCGGTGACGCCGAAACCATGCTGGCCCAGGGCACCAAGGGTATGGCGAAGCAGAACGCCGACGATGCCGCTACCGCCGCCGTCAATCCTCTGGTGCAGCAAGCGGCTGCCAAGAGCATTCCGCGCCGCGTGATTGAGGGCGCAATCTCCGAGGGTTTCCTGGAAGAGCTGCCGCAGTCCGTGGCCGAGCAGATTTTCCAGAACGTGGCGCTTGGCAAGGACTGGCTGACGGATGTGGATTCCGCAGCGGTCATGGGCGTGCTGTCGGGTGGTGCAATGGGTGGCGCGGCTTCCGGCTATCACGGCTTCAAGCAACCTAAAGCGGAACCAGGTGCGTCGCCTTCCGAGCAATCTGGTGCAGCACCCACTGACACCGGCGCCGCGCCGCCTAACCTCGGCATGGAGCGTATCCAGCAGGCATTTGCCGCCCAACTGGCGGCGCTGCAGCAGCAGGAGCAAGGCGACCCCAACGTGCCCCAGACCGTGCCGCCCGATGGCGCTGCAGCGCTGGCGCAGCAGCAGGCCAAGGCCGCCGAGCAGCGCCAGGCCGCCATGGACGCTTCGCGCGCAGTGCAGAGTCCTGACGATGAGATTTATCAGTCCACCGGTGCGACCGTGCCGCGCTCCGTGGCCATGGGCTTGGACCCTGCTGCCGGCCCGCTGTCGGCCAGTGCCGCGCTGGCTGTCGATACCGGCGCCTCAGACCAAGTGCAGCAGGCCCCTGCGCTGGCCCAGGCTGCCGAGGTGGCGCAAAAGCAAGGCAAAAAGCCTGCCCAAGGGGATCAAAAACAAGAGCAGCCAGCGCTTACTCAGCAAGGCGTAAACCAGGAAACGGGCGAAATTTCGCAGGACTCGCCCATGGAGAGCTGGAGCGATGCCCAGTTGTCCAACACCTTCCGGGGCGCTCAGTCGCGCGAGGTCCGCATGCAACTGGCCCAGGAGCTGGGCCGCCGGCGTGCGCTGCGTGAGCAGCAGGAGCTGCAGGCCGAGCTGGATGCAGAGCAGCGCGCCAGCGTGCCCGGCGCAGAGCGCGCCGATGCCGCTTTTGCCTCCCTCACCGAAGACGCCGGCCCGGTACCGACCGATTTGACCATTCCCGCAACCACAGAAGGAAACCGCAATGGCCCTCAAGCCGCCCAAGCCCAGCAAGGTAGCGCGCAACCGTCGCAAGTCGGAGCAGCGCCAGCAGTCGCACTTGGAGCACCAGATGCTCAAGGACGCCCAGGCGCGAATGGCGCGCAGCAAGCAGCCGCTGCAGGCCTGACCGATGGCGCCCCGACTGCGAACCCTGGAGCGCAAGCAGCGCCAGCGGCAGGCCCGGAAGCTCAGGCGCCAAGCGGCAAAGTCGAAGCGCTGCGCCAGCAACTGCGCGACGTAGAGGCCAAGATCCTCGGTGCTTCCCCGCCCGCGATGGGTCAGGGCGGCGGCGACATCGAGGGGGCCATGAAAAGCCGCAAAGTGCCCGTGACCCTCAAAGCGCAGCGCAAGAAGCTGGTGGATCAGGTACGCGCGGCACAAGAGTCCGAGGTGAAAACCTTTGCGCCCGAGACAGGGACGTTGGGCATCCCGCGCGAAGAAATGCCGCAGGTGCCCACGCAATCGCACGGCGGTCTGGTCAAGCACCTGAACGCCCAGGGTATCGCGCACGAAACCACAACGGTGAATGCAGCGGACCTGAAACCCACGCAGGCGGAATACTCGCCCGCCAAGGTGGAGGCCGCCAAGGCTGCCACCGGGGACCGTGCCGTGATCGTGTCCAGCGATGGGCATGTGATCGACGGGCACCACCAAGCCATGGCAGCGGCCGAGGAAGGCAAGCCCGTTAAAGCCATCGTGCTGGATGCACCGGTGGAGCAGGCGCTAGAGGCGCTGAAGAACTCGCCGAGCGCTCTGGGAAATGAAGAGAATAAGGCCCCGGCGCCTGATAATGTTGCCTCGATTGCTACGAAAAGCGCAGCAAAGAAAAAGGCTGACGAGGCCGCGCCCGCTGCTCCCACGGAGCCCAAGAAGGACGCTAAGCGCGGCATCCTGGCCAAGAAAGCAGCAGCGGAAGAGGCTGCGCGTGCCGACTATTTCAGCCCTGGGAACATCGTCAAGAGCTACGGCGGCCACGACCGCGTGGTGTCTTATCTGCCTGCGGACCAAGACGGGCGCTGGAGCGTGACAGTGCGCCAGGTGCGGCCCCAGGACGGTAAGTGGATCGATGTTCCAGGCCTGCGCGAGCGCACCCACGCCACCCCGCCTGATGCTCGCGAGTTGAAGGCTGGGCCTGTTTCCCGCGCTGCAGTGGCAGAACCGGCGCGATTGGTGCCAGGGCCAGATGCTCAGGACCAGGCCACTGAGCCGGTGCCAGCGGTGGCCAGCGTGCCCACAGACCGCATCACCGACTTCGGCGAGAAGATCGGCGGCGCGCGCAAGGACCAGGCCGCCACCAAGGGCGCGAAGGCCGCACGGCCGCGCAGCGCGGATGAGCGCCCCGCCTGGGCACGTCGGTATGAGGTCAGCCAGATCGCCAAGAGCAACCGCGTGGGAGAAGAAGGGCGCTGGGTAGTGCATGACACGCGCCGCCTCGATGCTTTCAAGCAGCCGCGCCAGATGGGGCGCGAATCCTACGCAACGAAGGAAGAGGCCGAGCAGGCCGTGCCGCTGTTGGCGGTCAGCCAGAAACATCGCGTGGTGCCTGCGCGCGGTGACGGCGCGGGATATGAGATCTGGCGGGACGTGAGCGACCGCAAGCGCGTGAAGGTGGTGGACCAAGTGTTCCCCACGCGCGAAGCCGCTCTGGAGCACATGGTGGCCAACGCGCAGGCCATCATTGAAACGAACACCACATTTGGCGAAGCGGATCTGCCGCGCCCGCCTTCGGACCAGCGTATTGGCGCGGAGCGCCGCACGGGCGACGCGCGGGACAGCGATTTCATGGAGGTATTTGGCTTTCGAGGCGTGGAGTTCGGCAACTGGAACAACCAGCAAGAACGTCAGGAGCTTCTGAACGATGCCTACGATGGGCTGCTGGACCTGGCCGAGGTGATGGACGTGCCCCCGCGCGCGATCAGCCTGAACGGAGAGTTGGCGCTGGCGTTTGGAGCCCGTGGCCACGGGCTGAGCGGCGCCCGCGCGCACTACGAGCTGGACAAGGTGGTCATCAACCTGACCAAGATGAACGGCGCCGGCTCACTTGCGCATGAGTGGTTTCACGCCTTGGATCACTACTTCGGCCGCCAGGACGGCAAGGCCCCTGCCGAGTGGGTGGTGGCCAAGGACGGAACTCGCTCACTGCAGGTGCACGACGCACCAGAAGACGACATGGCCAGCGGCGGCACGCGCGGCGAGCGCTCTGGGATGCGCCCAGAACTGCGCGAAGCATTCGCGGAAGTGATGCGCACGATTGCGCGCAAGGCAGAGGCCTATGTTGAGGACACAGCGCGCGCCGACCGCTTTGTGGCCGCAGCCCGGGAAGAGGTGAAGCGGCGCCTCGACGGCATCCGCTCCGACCTGGCTCGCGACCTGGACAGCCGGTATTACAAGCGCCACAACAAAGCCGCCACGGCGGATCAGCTTGCCGAGTTCGACTCGGTGGCCGAGAAGATCGTCGCGGGAGAGTCGCTGGAGCTGCGGGTGGAGTCCAAGGGCACTGGCCGCTCCATCAGCGCTGGAATCCGCTGGACCAATGACGCGCTCAACCGCCTGAGTGCTGTGATGAAGGCGGTGCGGGGCCGCCAGGGCTTCTCAGCCGACCAGGACGGCCCACTGGACCGACTGCGCGGCGTTATGCAGAACTACAGCGCGCGCTTGAAGATGCTGGCCGACGCGCAAGACGCGACGGAGAAGAGCCGCGCTGTGCCTACTGAGTTCGTCATGAACGCCAAGGAGCTGGATCAGGGCCGTGGGCAGGACTACTGGACCCGCCCGCACGAGTTGGCGGCACGGGCCTTCCAAGGCTATGTGGAAGACAAGATCGCCGAGCGGGGTGGACGCAGTCCCTTCTTGAACTATGGCCCTGAAAACGCTGCCATTCCCACCCCCTGGGGTTTCAAGCGGCCTTTTCCTGCTGGCGCCGAGCGGGTGGCAATCAACAAGTCTCTGGACAAGTTGGTGGATGTCATCCAAACCCGTGAGGGCGAAAGCGGGGGCGTAGCACTGTTCCGCCGCGAGGGCTCCGAAAAAGTAGAGCGGGCGGCCGAGTTCGACGTTGAATCGTTCCTCAAGGTGATGGGGCGCTCGTCGGCCTACTCCGAGGCCGCGCAGCGCCAAGCCATCGACTCTGTTACCGCCACCGTGGATGCCATCCGCACTGCCTGGGGCCCGAACGCACCCGAGGTGGTGGTGGCCTTCGACATGCAGGACGAGCGCATTCCCGAGGCGGCCCGCAAGGCCGACCTGCGCCAGCGCAGCGGCGGTGCACGCGGAGCGCCCGAGGGCTTCTACTACCGTGGCAAGGCCTATCTGATGGCCTCTCGCCTGAACACGCCCAACGATGCGGCGCGCGTGCTGTACCACGAGGTGCTGGGCCACCACGGGCTGCGCGGCAAGTTCGGCCGCGACCTGGACCAGGTGCTGAACCAGATCGCCACCATGCGCAAAGCCGAGGTGGCCGCCAAGATGCGGGAATACGGCCTGCGCGGGGTGAACAGCCTGAGCGTGCGCGAGGCGGCCGAGGAGGTCCTGGCAGAAATGGCCGAGAAGAATCCGCAGCTGCCATTCGTGCAGCGGGCGATTTCCGCCATCCGCAACTTTCTGCGCCAGCATGTCCCGGGCTTCCAGAGCCTGCGCCTGACGGACAACGACATCATTCAGGCGTACATCCTGCCAGCACGCGGCTGGGTGGTGCGCGGTGGCCCCGATGGTGGCCCCGGTGGTGGGCTTGGCTTCTCTCGTGCCGATGAAACCCCGCTGCGCCCGGCATCCACATTCACCGAAGCGCGTGAGGCGGCCCAGGAATTCCAGGGTAAGGCTCTGACCAATGAGGCAACGGGGCTGCGGGCAAATGTGTCTCGCAATACGCTGGACAAGATGCTCAGTCGCAAAGCGGTGGAGAAGTCGGCCAGCGCCCAGGCGCAGTCTCGCGCGGTGGCAAACCTCGACCGCCTGTACCAAGACGCAATCTTCGGGTGGAGCAAGGAAGACCGGGACGGGAACACCAATGTTCGGGCGGTGCACCGCTTTTTTGTGCCCATGGCCATGGATGGGCGCATGCTGATGGCGAAGCTCACCGTGAAAGAAACGGTGGACGCCAATCATGCCAATCCGCTCTACACGGTGGAGGCGGTGGATTTCAACGAAAAATCCCCCGCAGCTGTGTGGGTGGACGCATCTGCCAAAGCCGATGGCATTGACCTGACTTCCATCCGCTCTGCGAGGGACGTTCTCAGTCTAGCGCAGGAGATTGAGCAGCGCAACGCCGAGGATGACGGCGGTGCGTTGTTCAGTCGCTCCAAGATGGCAGACATCGGAGGGTCCGCGATGGGGCAGTTGCAGGAGGCCATGACCCATCCTGGCAAGGTGTCTCTGTGGGACAAGACCGTGGGCACCATGCGCAACCTGGCCGAGCGCTCGCCGGTGTTCAAGCCGGTGTACGAGGCGGCGCAGCGCTTCATTGATGACGTGTCCATGCTGGGCAACGACGCTGCCGACCGCGCGCCGCGCTTGCTGCCCCGGGTGGAGACGCTGGCCGACCTCAAGAAAAAACCGATCACGGCCGCCGACAACCAGGCCGTGGCCAAGCCACTGTTTGAGGGCACGCTGCTGTGGGCGCGCGATGTGGACGGCACGCCCGTGACCACCGAGGCCCTGAATGCGAAGTACCGCAACACCACGCCCGACGAGAAGGCGCAAATCCTGCTGCGCACCGGGAAGATTCAGGAGCAGATGCTCAAGGCGTGGCGCGGCCTGCCGGTGGATCAGTACAACACCATCATCGATAACAAATTTGATAGCACTATCCTCAAGCCGGGCGTGATCTGGAGTGAAAAAGAGCTGAAAGAATTGTTCGGCCTGAACGCCCAGCAGGTGAGCCTGTACCAGGAGGCACGCGCCGCGATTGATCGCTCGCTGGACATGACCGCACGTGCCGACATGCTGCGCGCCATGGGCGCCGGATATGCCGATCTGCGCGAGGCGGTCCTGGCCCAAGCCACCGTGGAAGACGCGATGGTGCTCATCACGGACACGCTGCAGGCCGAGGCCCGGGAGTTCCCCGATCAGGCCGACCGCATCCTGCGCCTGAACAACGCCGTGGTGAAAAGCTACGAACGCGCCAAGGCGCTGATGGATGCGGGCTACGCGCCGCTGTCGCGCTTTGGCCGCTACACCGTGGACGTGGTGGGCAAGGACGGCACACGCGAGTATTTCGGCATGTTTGAGTCTATGTACGAGTCCAACAAGATGAAGGCCGCCATGGTGAAGGAATTCCCGGGCGCCACCATCACCCAGGGCACCATGAGCGACGAGGCATTCAAGCTGTTCCAGGGCATCACCCCGGAGAGCTTGGAGCACTTCGGCGAAATGCTGGGCCTGAGCGGTGAGGGCACGGACCCGAAGGACAAGGCATTCCAGGCCTATCTGCAGCTGGCGAAGAACAACCACAGCGCGCTCAAGCGCCTGATCCACCGCAAGGGCATCAGCGGATACAGCGAGGACGTGGGCCGGGTGCTGGCGAGCTTTGTGTACTCCAATGCCCGCCTGGCGGCCGGGGGCCTGAACGCGGGCACGCTGGAAGCCGCCATCGAGGGCATCCCGAAGGAGCAGGGCGAGCTGCGCGATGTGGCCATGGGCCTGCGCAGCTACATCCAAGATCCCCAGGAGGAAGGCCAAGCCGTGCGCGGCATGTTGTTCGCGCAGTACCTGGGCGGCTCCGTGGCTTCGGCCATGGTCAACATGACCCAGCCATTTCAGATCACCATGCCCTGGCTGTCCCAGTTCGGGGGCATGCGCAGCGCAGCCTCGCACCTGGCTGCTGCAGTGCGCGACATGACCCGCCGCAACAGCTACGAGCCAGACCTTGCCAAGGCGCTGCAAACGGCCGAGGCCGAGGGCATCGTGTCGCCCCAGGAAATCCACCAGCTGATGGCGCAGGCCCGGGGCGCGGGTTCGCTGCGCACCGGTGACGGTACCAAGCTGGGCGACGCCCGCGCTGCGGCGGCCAACAACTGGGAGCGCGTCAAGGTGGCATGGGGCCAGCCCTTCGCCCTGGCCGAGCAGTTCAACCGGCGCAGCACCTTCATCGCCGCCTACCGCATCGCCAAGGAGCAGGGCATGGCCGATCCGGCGAAGTTTGCCGAGCGCGCAGTGCAGGAAACGCAGTTCGTGTATTCCAAGGCCAACAAGCCGAAGTGGGCACGCGGCACCATCGGCGGCACGCTATTCACCTTCAAGACCTATTCGGTCAGCTATCTGGAGCTGATGCACCGCATGTGGACTCAGGGAGGCCCCGAGGGCAAGCGTGCTGTGGGATGGGCCGTGGCCATGCTGCTGCTGATGGGTGGTGCTGGTGGCCTGCCGTTCATGGAAGACGCCGAGGATCTGATCGACGGCGCCGGCCAGCTCATGGGCTACAACATCAGCACCAAGCACTGGCGCAAGCAGGCGCTGCGCGATGTGGTGGGCAAGGAGCTGGCCGACTTCATGGAGCAGGGCGTGTCCGGCTTGCCTGGCGCCCCCATCGACGTGTCTGGCCGCCTGGGCATGGGCAACCTGATCCCCGGTACCGGACTGCTGCTGTCCAAGCAGAACCGCGAGCGCGATCTGCTGGAGGTGGCGGGGCCTGCGGGCGACCTGGTGGCTCGCGGCTTCACGGGGGCACGCAAGGTGCTGACGGGCGACGTAGCCGGCGCGGCGCTGGAGGTGTCCCCAGCGGCGGTGCGCAACTGGGCCAAGGGCATCGACATGGGGACCAGTGGCATCTACAAGGACGCCAAGGGCTACAAGGTCATTGACACCACGCTGGATGAGGCAATTGCGAAGTTCGCGGGCTTCCAGCCCAAGAGCGTGGCCGAGGTACAGGAGGCCAACTCCTTCATGCAGCGCTCCAAGAGCTTCTACATCCAGACCAGCAATGACATCAAGGCGCAGTGGGCGCAGGCTGTCTTTGAGAAGGATGACGATGCCCTACAGCGGGTGCGTGACCGCCTGGCCGCCTGGAACCGGAACAACCCGGACCAGACCATCGTGGTGAAGATCCCAGACGTGATGAAGCGGGTGCGCGAAATGGGCAAGGACCGCACTGCACGGATCGCAGACACGGCACCCAAGGCGCTGCGCCAGCAGATGCGGGATATGGCACGAGAGAACGGGTAACCCGGTATAGGGTTTGTCCACATGCCCTGCAGCCGGAAAACTGCAGGGCATGAACACGCCGATCAAGAGCAACCTCACGATCTACAAGCGCGGCACTTACAGAAAGCGCTGGCGCTGGAAGACGCCTAGCGGGACCCCTGTGGACCTGACAGGGTGCGGAGCGCGTATGCAGATCCGTTCTGATGAAGGCGCACTGCTGCTCGATTTGACCGCCTTCATCACTCTCGGCGGTGTGAATGGAACAGTGGACCTCGTTATCCCTGATGAAGACACCGGCGCTATCGAGTGGGAGAGCGGCATCTATGACTTGCTGATTGACCATCCAGGCGGCGATGTCACTCCGTTTGCCGCTGGCAGCGTAGGCATCCGCGAAGGTTCAACCCATGTCGTCTAACTGCGCTTGCGTTGAGGAAGTGCTGACCGATGTCGTCATCGACGAGGTTGAAAGCACTGTCGTTGACGAGGTTGAGATTACGGAGGTTGTGGCTGTTGCAGAGCAGGGCCCCCCAGGACCTCCTGGCCCGCCGGGACCAGCTGGCGGTGCCACATACACCCACACGCAGGCAATCCCTTCCGCTGTCTGGACAGTGGCTCACAACTTGTCGCGGCGCCCTTCCGTCGCGGTCACTGACCACCTGGGCAATCTGCTCGCCGCTGACGTTCTGTATGTGGACGCCGACATCGTGCAGGTTACCCACGGGGCGCCCTACATCGGCTACGCCTACTGCAACTGAGGAATCAGACCATGAAAATTACCAATATCTTTGACGCCAACGGCAACCGCCTGGCGAATTTGCAGGACGCTGTGAACCCGCAAGACGCGGTGACGAAGGCCCAGCTCGATGCCCAGGCCCAGGGCTTCAAGTGGAAAGAGCCAGTGCGCGCGGCAACCACGGCCAACATCACCCTGTCGGGCGCCCAGACCATCGATGGCGTGAGCGTGGTGGCTGGGGACCGCGTGCTGGTGAAAGACCAGTCCAGCGGCTCCGCCAACGGCATCTACGTGGCAGCCTCGGGCAGCTGGACCCGTGCCACCGACTTCGATATTGCCGCCGAGGTGCTTGGAGCCACGGTGTTCGTGTCCGAGGGCACCACCAACGGCAACGCCCAGTTCAAGATGACCACCGATGCGCCCATCACGCTGGGCACTACGGCGCTGGTCTGGGTGCAGGTGGGCGGAGGCACCAGCTACACGGCAGGGCTGGGCATTGCCGCCATCACTGGCGGCGTGATTGCCATCGACACTGCGGTGGTGGCGCGCAAAGTGGGTGCGACTGTTGGTGACGGCACCGCCACGACCATCACCGTCACCCACAACCTGAACACCAAGGACGTTTCCGTGAGCGTGCGAGAGGTCAGTAGCGATGCCGGTGTGCTGTGCGACTGGGTGGCCAATGGGGTCAACACGATCCAGCTCACTTTCTCCACAGCGCCAACCGTTGGTCAATATCGCGTCTTTGTGGTGGCCTGATGAAGCACGTCGGCGCCAATCTCTCGTTCGATAAGGGCTATGTGATGTCTGGCCCGAATGTGCTCGTGGCCAACAAAGTGCTCACAGGCACGCTACTGCCATTCGCCGGGAATTGGTACCGGCTGTGCTCCATGTCGAACTCAAACGCTGGCTACATGGCCGAGTTCTACCTGGTCATCCCGACGCGCCATGTGATGCTGAAAGTGACGTTTGCAAAAACCACGCAGGGCGCTGCTTACGGCTCCGGCATCCTCAAAGTGGAACTGCTCGGCTCGTACAACTACGGTCACGCGCATCCGTATCTTTGGCGCGTCGTTGACAACGGCACCAACGGCCAGACGTTTGTTGACATCCGCTTTCCGAATGCCGATGGCACCAGTTCATTCGCCTACCAGGTGCACCTACTGGCATCGATCCAGAACGGCACGGCCATCGATTTTCCGCTTAGCTCGCAAGGGTCGGGGGTTGGCTCGGGCATTCTGAACTTCGGGGTCAGCATGGGCTCCGGTGCCGGGGAGGGGTGGACATCGCAGCAGGTGACGCTCAACGCAACAAATGGCGCCTATGAGGCATTGAGCAACACATTTGCCCGCACTGTCGGGACCGCATCTGGGTACTGACCATGATCCTCATTGATGTACTCAAGAGCGATGACCCGCCATCCATTGAACTAGTTTGGAGCACTGCCGAGGGGGAGTTGCGCCACGGCTACTCCAATTCGGCCATGAGACAACTGCGCGCCGTGCTGGGCGATCAGGCTGCTCCATACGAGGCACTGATTGCAGAGGTGGAGGCGTCCTATGTCTCGCCGCCAATCGAGCAGCGCCGCGCCGCAGCCTGGGAGGCCATCAAAGCCGAGCGCGACCGCCGCGCTGCCCTGGGCGTCAAGGTCGGGGCGCACTGGTTCCACAGCGACGAGAAGAGCCGCATCCAGCAGCTCGCGCTGACCTCGGCCACGCTCGTGATTCCGCCCGGGCTGCAGTGGAAGACGCTGACGTTCGTCCCCCAACCCGTGTTTGTGGTGATGACCCGTGATCTGGCAATCCAGATCGTGCAGGCCACGGCGGCCAGCGACTCAGCCATTTTCATGGCGGCTGAGATCCACCGGATGACCATGGAAGCGAGCCCAGACCCGGGCAGCTACGACTACAGCGGGGGTTGGCCCGCATCTATCGAGGACGAAGCAAATGACGCAGGTTTCCAGTTCGACGCCGCCCGGTCGGCTTAAACGCATCGCTGCACTGGCTCTCGCCTACGGGCAGCAGGTGTTCATTGGCGTGGATCAGCTCGTCAATGCCCTGATCCCGCCGCTGGACGGCACTGTGAGCTACGCGGACGAAACGCTGTCTGCGCGCGCGTACCGCGCTCACCGCGACGGGAAGGTGCTGGGCAAGTTGTTCATGCCCATCATCAACCTCCTGTTCTTTTGGCAGGGCCCGGACCATTGCAAGAACGCCTACACCAAGGAGTTCGACCGCAAGAACTACCCGAGCGAGTACCACCCGCCGAACCAGCCGCGCTACACCTCGCGCAGCAGCGGTACCCCTTCGTAGCGCCTTTCATTCTGTCCGCCCTGTATAGGGTTGGGACAACTGGGGTCGCGCCGGAATGATCCATGGTCATGAAAGACCAGATCCTGCACCCCGAAAACGCCATGACGGCCAAGACCATCGTCAACTGGCTGGCCGCCTTCCTTGGAATTGGCACCTTCCTTGGCGTTGTGAACCTTGCTGTGGGCGTTTTGTCCGCTGCCTGGTTGACGGTGCAGATTTACGGCTACATCAAGCACGAGCTGCCGATGAAGCGCATGCGCCAGCAGATCATGCGGCGCGAGCTGGAGCGCGGCGCAACACAGCCCGCCGAGCTTGGTGAGCTGGGGGCCGACAAGTGAGCCGCGTTCCCGCCCAGCTGCGCAACGGCCTGGCCGCCCTGGTCATGCTGATGGGAGCCGGTGGCGGGGCCTACTACGTGGACGAGGCCGCCACCCGCGAGGCTAACACCAACGCCTACATCCAGGCAGTGGCCGCAGACCCCGAGGTGTCTGATGCCATCCGCATCGCCATGGTCATGGCGAGCTTCTACGAATCCAGCAACCGGCACATCGGCGTGCCCTACGTGGACAAGCTGGGAAAGGGCCAGCCGCTCACCGTCTGCAATGGCCTGACGGGGCCCGAGGTGGTGGCGGGGCGCACCTACACCCCCGCCGACTGCTACCGGCTGGAGAAGCGCCGCTACATCGACTACGAGGTCGAAGCCAAGCGCCTGCTGACCTACTGGGACAGCTATGACCCGTTCCAGAAGGCTACGTTTTTGGACTTCATCCACAACAAGGGCAGCGGTTCGCTGGAGTTCAGCACCATGCGCCGCAAGGCCAATGCCGGGGACTGGGTAGGCGCCTGCCGAGAAAACACCCGCTGGAACCGTGGGACGGTGCAGGGCGTTTCCACCGTGCTGCCAGGCCTGCAGCTGCGCGGCGATTCCAACGACGAGATTTGCCGCACATGGCGCATCGGAGTGCAGAAATGAAACTCGATGTACTCATTTGTATTGTTTTGCTCAGTGTAATGAGCACTGGCTGCACTGTGCTCCAGGCTGGCACCACGCACAGCGCCTGTGAGCTGCTGCAGACCGCCTCGACCGAGGCCGACCTGGCACCTGCCTGGTATCTGCGCGCAGGCGAGGTGCTTGAGGCCTGCGGCCAGGACCGCGCGAAGGCCGAAGCGGCAGTCCGCGCCTGCTATGCAGAGGCCCGCAACGGCTACCGCGACAGCAAGGAATGTGAGGCCCAGCCGTGATGACCAAGCTCCGCGATTGGGCCCTGAAATGGGTTGGAACGTTTCTGTTCCTGGTGTGGGAAGGCGGTTTGCGGCTTCGCGGGAAGTGGCGCCGTAGTGCGTTGCGCGCTCGCTTCTTTGGGGGTGCGCAGTGAACCTCACCCTCATCACCCACCTGATCGTCGCGACGGTGGCCGCTGCTGCTGCCTGGTTCTACCAGGGCGCACAGATGGATGCGGCCGTGGCCAAGCTCAATGCCGAGCACGCAGCGCAGGAGTCGGAGCGCCACCGCGTTGCGCTGGATGACGCCCGCGACACCTTCCGCAAGGGCGAGATCCACGCCCGCAACCAACAGGAGATAGCCGATGCCCACGCTGCCCAAGAAAAGCGCCGCCTTACTCGCCTTGCTGCTGCCGCTGCTGACGGTGAGCGGCTGCGCAAACAAGTCACTGAATACGCCGCCACCTGTGGTGGGGGAGAAGCCGACAGCCCAGCCGTTGCCCTCCAGCGTTGCCGGGATCGCGCCGCCACCCTCGGGGTTCTATACGGAGAAGCTGACAGCCAGGCGGAAGCGTTCGCAGGAGCTGCTGAACAGCACGCCGATGAAGTCCGCACCCTGATGCTCGTTGTCAAGAACGACCGCACCCTGCTGTCACCGCCCGGTGGCCTTGGCCTGAAAGCCCCGCCCCGGCCGGAAGCCGGGTCAACACCCTGAGAACACCATGAACTCAATGAATTTTGGAATGGCCCTCGAAGCCATCAAGGCTGGCAAGCGCATCGCCCGCACCGGCTGGAACGGCAAGGGCATGTTCGTGTACCTCGTTCCACCCGCGAGCTATCCCGTGCAGACGGGCGCCGCGAAGGCGCACTTTGGTGATGGCGCGCTGGTTCCCTACAACGCCTACATGGCGATCAAGAACGTGGACAACACGGTCAGCACCTGGGTGCCCAGCGTGAATGATTGCCTCGCATCCGACTGGGGCGTTGTGGGCGAAAGCGAGCAGGCGGCCAGCACCGTGCTGCCCCACCAGCAGCGCGTGATTGATGAGAAGGCCGCCCGCGACGGCGAAATCACCCGCCTCAATGCCTTCATCGGCGGCAATGCCATGTTCACCACGTTGCCTGCCGACGAACAGGCCCGCCTGCGCCGCCAGCTCGATGTGATGCGCGAGCTGTCCGTGATTCTGGGCGAGCGCATCGCCGCTTTCTAACCACCCGCCACCACCGAGAGCAAACCATGACTGCAACCCGTGAAATGCCAAAGTACCAGTGCCACAAGCAAGTGTGGGCATTGAAGATCAAGACCGTGGCCGTCCATGCGAGTGGCGACGCTGCAGTGAGTGATGCCGATTTTGTGGCATCCGATGCATTCCAGGGCGCGCACCTGGTCCCTGCCGAGGAGGGCTACGCGCCGGTCCATGTGTCGGCCGACTGGTTCCGCAAGCACAAGCCCGAAGCAGGCGGCTACTACGTGGTCTACGAGGATGGCTATAAGTCGTACTCGCCTGCTTCGGCCTTCGAGTCCGGCTACACCTCCCGCGCCGCAGGCACCACCAAGCTCCCCGTGATGGACCCAGGCCCCGACTCCCTGGAGCGCGAGATCCAGGCCAAGGCCGACAAGGGCCCTCGCGTGACGCCTGCAGCGCTGCAGGCAGAGATCGTCAGCGAGTTCTATTTCACTGCCTTTGACGGCGTTGTGGGATCAGCTGCCAAGGTGAAAGCCAGTTCGCCATTGGTCATGGTGGAATTGGCCATGGTGGAGTACGAAGAGAAAGCCGAACCCAGCTTGAACCTACTGACCTTCTGCGTCCTGGTGCTGCGCAACGGCTTCACCGTCATCGGCCACAGCGCCGTCGCCAGCCCAGAGAACTTCAACAAGGAAATCGGGGAGCGCATCGCCCGCGAGAACGCCGAGCGCGAAATCTGGCCCCTGCTGGGCTTCCGCCTGCGCGACGAGCTGGCACGCTGAAAACCAGAGCGCCAATGAAAAAGCCCCGCCGCAGTGATGCGGGCGGGGCTTTCTTTTGGTAGGCAGGCGAGTTGAATGCAGCCTATTTTTCAAAGAAATAGCCGCTGCGCCGATAGCAAACACTCTTCTTCGAAGGACCTAGGTTCGTGATCGAAACCGCCGTCTTAGCGCTGCCTTCCTTGGGGTATCCGACCGCACACACGCCAAATTTATAGCTGTAGATGCTCTGCGTCCAAGCGGTTGCAATGAATAACAGCCCGTAGAAGCGCTCATCAGAGGAGAAGATCGCTGCAGCATCTGTTTCTCTCGCGGGAAGCCTGAGTTTGGTCTTAAGAAGGTCAATGTCTTCCGGGCTCACCGAATCGCGAAAGTTGTCGAATTTGCGAACGGGGAATAAATTCTGGTTGTACGGATCACCGCTCACATTCGGGAAATTCGTGATCGCACCTGGATAGAAAATATCCATCACGGCGTCTCCTGTCTCTGTCTCTGACAGGAAAACTGTGGAGGAATCCACCGACTCAAGTGCGTTGACGATGGTGCACACCGTAACTGGGTTCTCTTTGGTGGCCACTCCGGACGAACTTACGTTAGACAGAATTCCTGTCCGATTTTCATAGGGATAGCAGCCTGATTGCGCCATGACACAGCCAGCAGCGGCTCCAAGCAGAGCGGTAATGATTCGCTTCATTAGTCTCCTCCAAGTATTTGGTGTTTCAGGTGGGCATCTTGTCGTAGTCAGCCAGCGGCATTTCCGAGCCGTCATGCGCCACCAGCACGCCAGCCGTTGAGTCCGATACTTCAATAGAGCGGTCATTGAACTTGGTCTTGTCCACCTTGTAGGCGCTCCCCATGGATGAGGCGCCGTAGAGGCGGCAAAGGGCCAAGTCCTCGGCTTGCTTATGGGTCAGAACCAGCTTTTGCGGTGTCTTGCCTGGGTGCTTGGCCCAGTGCACGCGGAAGGCGTTGGACACGCGGCGATGGAGTTCACCCATGCCGGGATGGTGTGGGGGGAGGTCAACGATGTTTTGGGCTGCCATGGGTGGAGATTGTCCATGGTCCAGAGGGGATGCCTAAGCTCATGCAGCTCTGCGCAGGCGAACTACGTTTGCCCCGCCATCCCGGTTTGGTGGGGCGCTGTTCTCGCAGGACACAAGGTAGTCAGCCCACAGTTTCAGGGCCCTGCGACGCTCCGGTATTTCCTCCCGCACGTCATAGACCCCCTCCATGCCCTTAAGCGTGTGGTTCAGGGCAATCTCGGAGATTTCGCGCGACACCCCCATGTTCATCAGGTGGCCCTTGGCCGTGCTGCGCGTGTCGTGGGGGGTGAATTTGCGGATGTCCATGTCGCCGCGCTCAAACGCGCGCCGCAGCGCCGCCCATAGCGTGGTGCGGCCGATAGGCACATCGCCCAGCTCCTTGGAGCGGTCGGCGCGGCGAGTGGGCAGCACGTACACGGAGTCGCCAGACAGGGCGATCAGCTCGTGGAACCAGTCAACGACGACAGGCGCGAGGGGCACCAGAAAGCCTGCGCGGGTTTTGACGGACTCTGCTGGCACCCACCAGGTGCCCGCTTCCAGATCCAGGTGCTCCTTCTTGGCCTTGACCAGCTCCACCCCGCGCACGCAGGTGGCCAGCAGGATGCGGAAGGCCAGGGCGTTCTCGCGGCCAATGAAGTCGATACCTGGCAGCAGGGACTGCAGCTCCTTGTTCTCCAGCATGACGCGCTGGCGTGTCTTGGGGCGGGGGCCCTTGATCGCGGACAGCTTGATCCCGGTGCACGGGTTTGCCGCAATGAGCGTCAGCCCGCAGGCATGGTCGAGCACCTTGGAGATAGAGGTGAGCAGTCGCTTTGTCATCAGCCAGGTCCGGCCGCTCTCCTTGAGGACGTTCACGACATCAATGCTGCTCACCTTGTCCACCTGCCAGGAGCCCAGGCGCGGCAGGATCACCTGATCGATGTCCGCATTGCGGTAGTAGATGGTGTCCTCGGCAAACACGTCTGGCCGGAGCACCTTCTCGCGGTAGTCGGCTATCAGGTCACGCACGGTCCACGCCGCCGCAGTGCGCGATTTGCGCTCCTGCTTTTCTGCCGCAGGATCGGCGCCCCCGTCAATCGAGGCGCGCAGCGCGCGGGCCTTCTCGCGGGCGGCTGCCAGTGTCACGTCTGGGTAGCCGCCAATGGTCAGTTCGCGCCGGCGCCCGCCCTGGACGCGATACCGGAGCACCCAGGCGGCGGTGCCGCCTTTGGAGAGTGTGAACGTCAGCCCGTCACCGTCCGACTTGGCGACAGCCTCACCTTTCGAGATCCAGCGCTTGATCTGTATGTCGGTGAGCGTGTGACTGATTTTGGGCATCGGCAGTCCTTTTTTTGGGTAGCTAGGAGTGTAGCTACCCACCTGGCTACCCGAATTTCATGCGCCAATAGGAATCAGCGTGAGACACTCTGAGTCAAAAAAACCAATGAAAACAACGGCTTGCGATGCTTGGTGAGACGTTGTGATCCACTCTGAAACACTAATTGAAATTCCAGGTGGCAATTTGCATTGGTGAGAAAACCTTTTTTGAATCAACGTGTTGCGTTGGTTGTGTTGGGATTTTTGCGGCTGGCTACCCAGCTAGCTACCCGAATTTATTGCCCTTGGCGAACCGTGCGCCGTGGGCCTACTTGGCATTGTCGCCTGCCCGGGATGCCAGGTAGTCGTGGATGCTTTTCGCCGTGATCCGGCTGGCGCGCTTGCCGACTTTCACCAGCGTCAAGTGCTTGTCGTTGACCAGCCGGTAGATGGTCGAGCGGGAGACATCGAGCTTTTCGGCGGCACGGTTGATCTGATAGGCGAGTTGGTGTTGTGCGGTGTTCATGCTGTGCTGGCTCCTTGCATTTCACGGGGTTGGCACGAACTGGCGGGCAGGGCGAAATACGCGGCGCCCGCTGCTGTCGGCTTGTGGTCGATTCCTTGGAGCAAGCCCTTGCGGTGCAGGGCCTGCAGGGTGCGGTGGTCTTTGGAGGGCTGTTGCCCCACCGTGGCCCGCCATAGCGCGTTGCGCTGGGCAGGCGAGAGGGAGGGGCGCGTGGTCATGGCGACAGACCCATTTCCCGCAGGTGGCGGTCGGCGGATGCATTGATGGCTGTGGCCACCGCCGCGCGTGCCTCGCGCTCCAGCTTGGGCAGGAAGTCGGCACGCTGGGCTGCTAGAAGGCGCAGGCCGGCTTGAACATCAGGGTGCATGTCCAGGTAGTCCACGCCAGGGTTCAAGAACAGATTCTTGTCGTAGCAGATGACGCCGCACATGCCGAAGATCACCCGGCCGGCGAATCCCGGAGCAGTGCGCAGCAAGTCGGATAGGCTGTTGTATAGCGCCCGCAGGTGGTTCACGTCCTCGCAGTCGAAGTCCCCATCCAGATCGTTGATGCGATCCGGGCAGTCGCAGTTGGGCCACGGCCCGCCGAAGCGTCCGTCTATTGCGTCAAGCACGCCCAGCAGCGACATGCCAGCGTCAAGGTCGCGCGTGGAGGGTTTTGCCATCTTCATGCTGCACCGCCTTCCTGCGCAAAGGGCTTCATAAAGACTAGCCAGTGGGTCATTCCCCGGCGCCCGCTGACCTGCCCAAAAAGAGGCCTCGCGGGCGTGGTGGCCAGCACCTCGGCCAGCTTCACCTGCGTTTCGTTCCACTTGAAGACCAGCACTCCACCGGGTTCCAGCACGCGGAAACACTCAGCAAAGCCTTGGCGCATGTCGTCGCGCCAGTCCTGCCCCAGCTTCCCGTACTTCGCGGCCAGCCAGCTGCGGGGGCCTGCGCGCACCACATGCGGCGGGTCGAACGCCACCAACTTGAAACTGCAGTCTGGGTAGGGCAGAGCCCGGAAGTCCAGCAGCACATCGGGCTCAATGCGCAAGGTGCGCGTGCCGTCATCGCGGTGCGAGCGGTCGGTGACGGTGATCGTCTCGCGGCGCTGATCGCCAAAGACTGCCCGGGGATCAGCTTTGTCGAACCACATCATTCGACTGCCGCAGCATGGGTCCAGGACGTGGACAGATTCTTGATTCATGGTTTCTTCCCTGTTGGCCGCTTCCGCAGCCAGGTGAAATGCGGGGGCATCCCCGCTGCTTGATAGGTGGCCCACAGCGGCGCCCCGGTGGGGCAGCGCTGCAGGTGGTTGGGGTTGGCGCCGGCCGCGCGACAGGTGGGGCAGATGGCGTGGTGTGCCTGGTAGGCCTTGTCTGCGGCGTTCCAGTCGGGGGCTGTCGTCATGCGGCTTTGCGCATCGCGCCGTTGGCCGCCTCGGAGTAGTTGGCTGCCACGATCAGCCGCATGGGCAATGGGCTGACGCTGTTCCCGGCCATCCGCACCTGGGCTGTCTTCGTGAGCTTCTTGCCGCTGGATGTGCGGTCGATCACGTAGTCAGGCGGGAAGTCCTGGGCGTTGTAAAGCTCGCGCGGGGTGAGCATGCGCAGCGTGATGTCCACGATCACCCAGGGCTCGCCCTTGAGCCATACCGTCACCAGCGCCAGGCGGTCGTGCGTGGTGATGGTGGTCATGGGGTCGCGCGGGTCTGCCCACTGACCTCCGCTGGCGTGGTAGCGCATCAGGAAGGCAGCGCAGCGCAGGGCATCCGCCTCGTCCTCCTTGCCCAGCTCGTACTGCACCAGGGCGTGGTGTTCGCCGCCTGCTGATACCACCGGCACCGGGTCGCGCGCATCGCGGCCGATGCTGTGCTTGCGCAGCGTGGTGAGGTGGGCCACGGCCAGTTGCTGCTGGCTGCCGCTGGTGGTGATGGTCGATACCCCGTTGCGCAGGTCGCGGGCGTGCACGGTGTTATGTCCGCCGTTGGCTTGCACCATGAAGGCGGTTGCCAAGCTCTGGCCGCCGCCGCTGGCAGTGACCGTGCCCACGGGGCCCTGCACGTCGTTCACCCCGTAGCTGCGGCGCTTGCTGTCGCCGGAGCCTTCGCCGTGGCCAGCCTGCACGAGGTAGGCAGATGCCACCGCATGCTTGATGCCGCCCGCCACCATCGTGCCGATGGCGGATTGAATGTCCATGGCGCGCGGGGCCTGGCCCTCTGCCTCACCATAGCCAGTCTGCACCAGCGTGTGGGCCGCGCCTTCCACGATGAACGGGTCTTTGCTCTCCAGCACGAACCGCTTCATGCCGTAGGCAATGCGCCGCATGGTGGCCTCGGCCAGCTCCTTTTTGCGGCCGAAGATGCTGGTGCCCGGGATGCTCCAGTCGATGCACTCGGCGGCCTGCTTGTACGGCTTCTGCTTGCCTGTGGGGTTCTTGGCGTGGGTCAGCTCAGGCCACACGATGGGCAGGCCATCGCACCGGGCGATCATGTAGAGCCGGGTGCGCGTGCTGCGGCAGCCCACCTTGGCATTGCAGATCACCCGCCACTCCACCTTGTAGCCCATGGCCCGTAGGCCCTCCACAAAATGGTTCCAGTTCTTGCCCTTGCGCGTGGGGTCGGGCACCAGGAATTGATTGCCCCGTGGAACCACCTCGCCCGGATCGGCCACGCGGTAGGTGGTCTTGCCGTTGGCGCAGGTGATCTTGTCCAGGGTGATGACGCGGCCGGTGGCGGGGTCGCGCTTTGCCACCAGCGGGGACCACTGCAGCATCTGCTCGACGTTCTCCAGCGTGATGACATCGGGCCGGGTCTTGCCTGCCCAGCGGTGCACCATCCAGGCCAGTGAGCGGATCTCCTGGCTGCGCGGCTGGCCGCCCAGGGCCTGGCTGTGGTGGGTGCAGTCCGGTGATGCGTGCAGCAGACCCACGGCCTCACCGCGCGTGACGGCCAGAGGATCAACCCGGCGAATGTCTTCCCGGTAGTGCCGGGTCTGCGGGTGGTTGATCTCGTGCATGCCAATGGCGTCGGCGTCGTGGTTGATCGCCACATCGACATGCCGGCCAATGGCCTGTTCGATGCCGGTGCTGGCGCCGCCGCCACCGGCAAAGAGGTCGATCACCAGCTTGGCGGAAAGCGCCAGGATGAATTGGGGGGTAAGCATCGTTGCTCCAGAAACGAAAAACCCCGCATGAGCGGGGCTGTGTTGTGGGGTGGGGCCTGTCAGGGCGCGGGCGTCGGCTGGGCCAGTCGGGTGCGGGCGGCAGCGAGGATGGGCTGATGCGATGGCCAGTGAGGCACTGAGCTACACGAAGCCAGAGCATCGGCCAGGTCTTTGATGAGTGCCTCATCCTGCTTTCGCTGGTCATTGAGGCCTGAGATCGTGCAGTCGTCGCAACCGAACGAGAGAGGCATCCCGTGTTTACAGACTGCCATCGCGCGCCCCCTTCCCGCTGTTGGCGGCTTCGATAACGGACTGGGCATGCTTTCGCATTTCTGCGCGCCCCTGTTCGGGCATGTGCTCCCACGGGTAGTCCATGCACTCGGCCAGCTTCTTGGCGGCTGCAGTTGTCTGCTCAGGTGTCAGCGCCCCCCGTACTGGCGTAGGCTTACTTGGGTGCGCGACAGGCAATGGCGAATGCTTCGGCTTTGCTGCCTGCTTGGCCCGGATCTTGGCCACCAGCTCGGGCACACTGATGCGCGACAGCTCCACCTCCCCGGCATCGTGCATGTCCAGACCGTTGGCGAGGCAGAGCGCAGCCAGCGTGACCATCACGCCTCCGACTTCCTGCGGTGGATCGCCAACGGGACGGCCAAACACGTAGTCAACCAGCTGGTGCGCCTCGCTGGCCGTGCACCCCAGGGCCTGCACCAGTTCCAGAGATTCCTCCAGAAACCGGTGGTTGCGCTCTGTGCGGTCTGCCGCGATCTCGGCGCCGAAGCACTCCAGCAGCCACGGCTGCACGCGCTGCTGGAAAGTTGCCCCAGCGGACTGTTCGCCCCAGCGAGTGATGGCCGCCTGCATTGCTCGGAATATGCGCGGTGTGGTGATGGGCTGGGCTTTCCCGGTGAGTTCGCCATTTGCCTCGCGGTAGATTGCAGCCAACTCCCCGTAGGTCGGTTTTTTGGGGCCGGTCATTTGAGACTCCAAAAGATGATTGCAAGAGCCACCAGCCCGCAGATAGGACTGACGATGTACGTGCCGATTGCTTGCACAAGTTCAATGGACATTGGTGGTCCTCGTGTTGAGCGGTTTATTGATGCTTGAAAAGACGGCTCTGAATCCGTTTGTTCTCGGCCTCGATCATTGGCTTGGCGATGGAACGCATTTCTGTGGCGTCACGGCAAGCCCACCAGGCAACCATGCATTCCACGGTGTCGTAGTCGGTGGTGGTGATGTCAGAGAACGCATCCCAATCCACTCGGCGGTCAAAGGACGTGGACACGAAAGCATCAGACTTCGCCAGCATTGCCTCGATGGTGCGGATGCCACCATCGACACCGCGATGGCGCCTGTTTTCCAGCGCCCAGGCCATCAGGAAACGCCCTTCGGCGCTGGTCGATGGACTGCTCTGAACGCCGATAGTCAGCATCTGCTCGGCAGCGTGCGTGAAGCCGCTCCCGCAGTTGCATCCCATGAAAGTCATGAACGACGCGCACACCGAGGCCTCGCGCTGGCCAACACTACTGCCCGTGCTCCAGAGGATGGTGTGCAGGCGGTTTGGATCGGCGGCCATGTAGTCCTGCCATAGCTGCAGATAGATACCCTCTCCTGGTGTGCCAGCGCGCGGCGGGCGGATCGGTGTGTGCACCAGTTCCAGCAGTTCGCCTTGCTCGCTCATGACGTGCCTCCGGGTTGCGCGGACAGGGCGCGGCGCGCCGATTCCTCGCCCTGCGTCCAGTGCATGCCCATGGCGTTGCTGATCGCGTTGAACGCCCGATCCTGCGCCACGCCGCCATGCTGCCGAGTGTCCAGCGCATAGTGGTAGTCGCGGATTGCCTGCTCAATTGCAGTGATTCGCGCATCCACCGCATCTGCCGTTGCTGGCTGTGGTGCGGCACGGGCTGCGCGGTCGGCGTCAACGTAGGCGCGCATCTGGGTGTATGTGAAGCCAGAGGAATGCGCAGCGCCATCGGACTTTGCATTCACGCGCCATGGCATGCCGAGGTCAGGCTCAGGCAGCGGCGGGTAGTCGCGCTCCCCCTCCTGCCCCGGCTGGGCTGGCGCAGGGGATGGGCTGGGCTGGGGTGCTGCGGCGAGCGCGGCTTTCAGGCCAGCACGGCACGCATCGCGCACGGTGTTGGTGTGTAGGGCGCCAATGCTCGGACCACCCCAATAACGGTCGGCTTCTTCGCATGCGCGCCGCTGGGCCTGCAGGTAGGCTTCCACCATCGCATCGCTAGGCACCCCTGCCTGCGCTGCGCTGAGTGCCTCGACCTGGGCGTGGAGGCGGCGCAGTTCGTCTGCCGCAACCTTGGAAGTCAGATGGTCAGGTCTTTCTTTGCGCACGAACGGGTCAATAGCATCAGCCAGTCGCAGCGCTTCCGGCAGTTCTGCCGATACGGTGGTGTTGGTCATGGCTCAATCCTTGGAAAAGCGAGACAGAAACATGCTCGCGCTGGTGTCGATGTTGTTGGTGCGGCAGTAGCGGATCAGGTTGATCGCCAAGCTGTCGAAGTTGGGGGTCGCGCGGGCTGCGTACTGGATGATTCTGAAAGCGAGGCCTGTTTCTGGCGGTGACGCTTCGGTGCGCCCGATCTGACCAGGCGCCCACTCAGCGACAGCTAAAAACGGCATCCCAAGTTCCTCGCAGCGCTTGCCAAGCGCGAGCAGGGCCGGGGCGATTTCTTCGTCGTAGGCCTTCTCGTTGTCCTTGAGTTCACCCATTCCGCTCTCCCTCAGTAGATGAAGCAGGGGGGAGGGGCTTCATGGCCGAGTCGATTGCCTTTGCAACGCTGTACAGGCACGAATCACACAGATCGAACTTGCGTGTTGCGTCGGCGCAGGCATGACCGTGCATGTCCAGCGCGTGGGCATTGAGCGTTAGCTTCCCCTCTTGGCGAGAGTTGCCCCGATCCATCGTGACGCCGCAGCGGTCGCAGGTCTTGATGGTTTGCGCTGGAATGGTCTTGGTACTCATGATTTCTCCAGAGGGCCCAGCGGCCAGGGGTCAACGATTTCGATGATTTCGGACAGCGTGTCGTTGGCATTCGGGCCGTCTGGTGGCAGGTAGCGCTGCACCGCAGCCAGCACCTTGCACAATGCGGCTTCTGCAATCTGCTCACGCCCCGCTGCTACTGCAGGCTGTTGTGGGGCGGCGAGCGCTGCACGGTCGCGCCATGCGGCCCAAAGTTGGCGCGTGTTCATTGCCCGTGGGTCGATGTTGCCGCCTTGCTCAGCATCGCTCCGATAGCCCTTCCCATCCCACGTTGCGCACAGAGCCCAGCAGTGCCCACGCATCCATGCCTCAAAAAGCAGGCGCTCGGCGTCCGTGGCCGGGGCGCCCTTCGCGCCCATGTCGTAGGCCTGCTGCTCTGTTGGGGCTGCCTGGGTGGAGCATTCGGGGCAGGGTACGCCGCCTTCGTCCGGCTGGTGGTAGCTCGGACCACCGATCATGCCGTTGTCGTTGCAGGTCGCGCAAACCGCAGAGCCTCCATGCCCGGCACGCATGCGCGCCAGTACGATCCTGGCGTCGTTGATCGCCTGCTTTTGCACCTCTCCGGTACAGCGCTGCGCCGTATAGAGCAGGGTGTGCAGCAGCTGCAGCTCGGCCCCGGTCGTACCGCCCGCGTTGGCCGCCAGCGACTGCAGGAACGGCAGCAGCTTCGCCTCGGGCATGGTGCCTGTTTCAATGGTCGGGCCATGGAACTCGCCACCATAGGCAATCCAGAGCGCGCGCACCACGCCCTCGCTGGGCATTGCCCGCGCTGTGCGGTCTGCGTCGATGGCAGCTTTGGCAATTTCCGCCACTCGCTCACCATCCTCCGCTACTAGGCGGAAGTCATCGCTGCTCATGGTGCCGTGGCTCCACGCTTGCCAGACGCGCGTGCAGTCGTAGGCATCGCCCAGGGCGGTCGCCACCGCATCGGTGACGTGCTCCGGCAGTTCGTCGGGAGCTGCCCCCAGTTTGATCACTGGCCGCGATAGTGCATCGGCCGCCTGCTGCATCAGCGGAATCAGGTCGGCCAGTGGGTAGCTCTTGGCGCGCACCGATGTGCAGGCGTCGCGCAGGCGCTGGGCCAGATCATGGTTCGTTGTGGTGGTCATCAGAATCCTCTCCGTGTCTGTTCGCGGCCCAAGAAGCTGTAGCCAAGGGCATCGGCAAAGTGACTGCGTGGTGTGTCGGGGTACATGCGCTGAGTGCGTTCCACGCCCGTCCCGCGCTCGTATTCGGCGGCCAGAATTTCAAGCGCCAGCTTGGCCGTGCGCTCCGTGGCTTCCATGGCGGCGATCAGGGCGCGCTCACCTGCGATGCGCGACTCGATCACGTCCAGGTACACGTTGCGCTCGGTCTTGGGCTTCACGCGGTCGCGCTGGGCCTCAAGGCGCCTGATGGACTGGCGTGCTATGGAGGTCTTCATAGCGGCACCGGCGCGGCCGGCCTGCAGCGCTTCGCGCACACCTTCCACAGGGTCATCCTTGTTGATGTCCACCGCCTCCGCGAACAGTTTGCGGATCAGCTCTCGGGCGCCTTCTTCCTCGGTTGTGGCCTGGCCGTCTTCCCCGGCGTCGTACCGTGCGCGCCGGGCGGGGTCGGTCAGAACGTCCTTGGCTGCGTTCAGGGCCTGCATGCGCTCATGGCTTCCGCCACGGTCTGGGTGTGCGTGGCGCGCGGCGCGGCGGTATGCCCGCTTGATGTCGTCCAAGCTGGCATCAGGTGCCACGCCCAGCGTGGCGTAGTGATCGGGGCGGCTCATACCCGCAGCAGGCTCGCAGCCAATCGGTCGAAGGCGGGGGAGGGTGTCTCGCCCAGCTTCTTCATGATCGTGGACAGCTCGCGCACGAGGATGGCCTGTGGGTCTTTGGGTTCGTGCCAGAGCGCTGGCTCCTGCACGTTCAGAGTGGTCATCACCAGCTTCATGTCTGCCTCGGTCACAGCGGTACCGACATGCTGCGCGGCCTGCAACGTCAGCCCTTCCAGGCTGGAGAACGCGGACATTTTTTGGCCTTTGAGCCATTCGCAGGCGCGGTAGAAGGCAACGGGATCGAGCGCGGCTTGGGCGGTGGTTTTGGTCATGGTGATGGCGTCGGGTTTGGGGGTGGTTCGATTGGTGGTGACGGGCAATGGCAGGGCGTTTTCGCGGGCGAAGCGCTTCATGGCGCTCAGCTCGTTCAAGTCGCCGCGTGCGTCGCTGCGTGTGCCCATGCTGATGCTGAAAACGCGCTCCGCGCCGTTCTCTGCCAGGCACAGCAGCGTGGCCCGGTTGGCTTTGCGCTCGTAGCGCACGGGGGAAAGGCCGGCTTGCTCGGCCATGGTGTGGATGTCTCTCTGTCGTCGTTCCATGGGTTCTCCAGGCAATCAGGACAGAGCGCCGCGCGCCCTGTGCTCATGGCCCGGCCTGCCCGCGGGTGGCGGGCGGGGCTTGGGGTTTAGGTGTTGGGGGTGCCGTTGAGGATCGGCAGCTTGGTTTCGTCAGCGATCTGCTTGCGCAGCTCTGCCACGGCGGCCTCGATGGTCTTGTGCGGGCGGATCAGTTCGATCCACATGGTCAGGCGGCCACCGTCTTGAATGCGGTAGCGCAGGCGCACATTCAGCTGCCACTTGGCGCCGTTTTCAAACACCGGGATGCCGATGATGAATTCCTCGGGCACCTTGAGCTGACCCTTCTGCGCGGTGCCCTGAACGTCTTCCTCGTAGGTGAACTGGTGCGAGCCGTCCGACAGGCGGATGGCGCTGGCGAAGTTCACCTTCTTCTTGGCTTCCAGGGTGCGGCAGATTTCCAGCAGGGTGGCGCCGTCCGGGTTCACCACGTCCACCAGGTTGTTTTCGATGAACTGGGCCAGCTCCACCTGGGACTTGTGAACGCCGTTCATGCCGTTCCATGCCTTCCACTCGGGCGACAGCGGCGCGTTGTAGCGCGCACGGTGGTCGCCCCAACCGGCTTCGGCGCCGATGTGGTTGAACACGGCGGTGAAGGTTGGCGGGTCGATGGTGCTGAACAGGCGCGTTCTGCTTTCCGCCTTTTGGTCGTTGACCACGGCGATGAAGCTCTCTGCGTCGTTCAGCGTGGTGGTGCCCTTTTTGCGGGTCGGCGCTGGGAGCAGGTGAGACAGCTCCTTGAATTCATAGCCCTCGGGCAGGATGAATCCGGGGGTGCCAGCAAACTGGTAGCCGCCCTGATTGCACGCGGCCAGCTCGTCGCGGGCTTCGGTTTCAGTTTTCTCTTGTTGTCCCATGGGTTTTCTCCTGGTTGGAACGGGTTGATGGAATGGGGATCAGTGGACGGCGCGCAGGGGTTGCGCGTCGTCGGCGGCGGGCGCCGTGCGCAGCTCGGTTCGAGCGGCGGCTTCCTGGTCGGCGGTGCGCAGGCCGTCCAGCGTGGTTTGGCGGGGGTTCTCGCGCTGCAGGTTGTTGTCAGGCGTGGCGAACATGAGGGTCTTGCCGCGCGTGGGCTGCGGTACTTTGGCCTTCACATCGGCCTCCAGCTCCACCTGGCCGGTGGTGCCGATGGGTTTCAGCTTGACTTTGATGGTCAGCTCACCAGCTTTGCCGGTCTGCGTGGCCGCGTGCACGATGTCCTGCAGCGCGTCGGTGGCTTCCTGCTCCAGGTTGCCGAAATCCAGCTGCTTGAAGAAGTCGGTGAACGGCTTGCGCTTGGTCTGCAGCGTGGGCGATTTGAGTGTGGTACTCATGGGTCACTCCAAAAAAATGGCCCGCACAGTGGCGGGCCGGTTGCGGGAATGGGGCGGCGGCGAGGGCTTACTTGCCTGCCAGGGTGGCGAAGGTGGACAGCGCGGCGAGAACGGTGTTCTCCACGTAGCGGATGCCGCTCATGGTGGCGGCGGCCTTGGGGAAGGTGTTCACCGGCTGCTCGCCCAACTTGCGCACGTTGATGATGAAAGCGGCTGCCAGCAGGCGGGTGTGGCCTTCCAGGCTGTCAGGGTCGAAGCCGGGCTTGGCCATGCCCACCAGCTCGGCCACATCGGGCGGGATCTCGACAGCGGCGCTGACGTGTCGGTGCTCGGTTTCTTCTGCCGCTTCAGCGGCGGCATTCACCTTCTGCTCGCCCGCCGTGGTCGGGTGGCAGGCGTCGCAGGTGGGGTCATCGCACTTGGCTGACAGCAGTTCCTTGAGGCCAGGGGGAAGACCATCGGCACCAGGGGCGGTGTCGGGAATGGAGGCGATGATGTCTGCCAGCAGCAGGGCTGCCAGCATGGCGCTCATGGGAGGGCGGGTAGAGGTTGCGGACATTGAGGTTCTCCTTGAGATAGGCAAAAAAAGACCCGCAGAGGGCGGGCCGGTGGGGTGGTGAGATCAGTGTTTCTTGGCCCGGCTTGCGCGCTGGTCGTCGTAACCAGAGAACAAAGGGTTCAACTGCTGGCGCAGGTCTATCCGCTCATCCAGGGCTACACCAGCGCAAGCCATTGCAGAGCCAGCGGCATACAGCACGCCGTAGAGAGCGGTGAATACGCCATGTGCGTCAGAGCACTCGTTCATCAGGTCAATGACCTTGTCAGCCAGATCGCCTGCGCCGCCAGTCTTGATTTCTTTGGTAGCGCGGTGCACACCGGGCTTGTTCGGGTCAGTCGTGTCGCTCATGGATGCTCCTTGGGGCATGAGAAAGCCCGCACGCGGCGGGCTTTGGTGGTGTTGGGTGCTGGAGTGAAAGGTCTGGATCGGTCCCGGGATAGTTACGCGGCTGCCTTAGCCTGCACGGCCTCGATGTGGCGCACCATGGCGGCCAGGATCAGAGGGAAATCGGCCTCGCGGTACACGCCATGGGCGCCCACCTTGCCAGCAGGTTCAAAGCCCAGGATGCGCAAGCCCTCGGCGCTGGTGGTGATGGCGCCGCCCAGGCGCTCATTGATCGTGCCCAGCTTGAGGCCGGGAGCTGCTGCTTCCTGAACAGGCGCGGGCGCGGGGGCGTTGCGGGCGGCGGCCCAACTGCTCACGCGCTGGCGGGCCGGGGCGAGCGGGTCAACTTGCTCGGCCGCAGGCTGCACTATCTGATCTGCGGTGGGCCCACCCCATGGCTCTACCTCGAACGCCGTGTAATCCGCGGCTGGTGCTGCTGCGGGTGGCTCCACCGGGGCAGGGGCTGGCGCGGGTGCCTGGGCGGCCAGCTTGGCGCGGGCTTCTTCAAGTTCTTTTTGCAGGCGGGCGTTTTCGATACGGGTCTTTTCGCTCTCGACCATGGCCAGCAGGCGCTGCACGGTGGCGAGGCATGCTGCCTCGGCTTCCTTGGCGAATTCCTCCCATTCCTCGCCAAAGGTCATTGCGCCCAGGGTGGCAATGGCGTTCTCGATCACTTCCACCGGCTGGCCCTCGGCCTGCTCCACGTAGGCCTTGAGCTGTTCGATGTTGGCGCGATGGGCGCCGACACGCTCGGCCTCCTCGCGGTCGCGCTCGGCCTTCTCATCGGCCTTGCGCTTTTCCTCGGCCTTGATCTGGGCATCAATGGCATCTTCGACCGGCTTCACGATGGCGATCAGGCGCTCCACTTCGTCGCCCATCACCTTCTTGAGTTCGTTCACGTCCGCTTTCACGGAGGCCTCGGTGCGGGTCAGCATGCGCCGGCCGTTGTCGCGCAGATCCGCGCGGGCCGCCTTAGCGTCGGCCATGCCCTTTGAGTCGGCTACGCTGTAAACCACGTCGCGGTACTTCTCCGCCATGGCGGTCAGCCCTGCCTCGGTGTCCTTGAACTGGGCCAGCACCGTGTCCTTGATGGACATAGGCTTGGCCGCGATGTTGGTGGCCTGCTGTTGCGCCACGGCGGTGGTGGGGGTTGCGGTTTCAGTCATGAAATCTCCTCAGAAAAGGGTTGGCAGCAGCACGCGCGAGGCGGCTGTGCTGGAAAGTTGTGGGGGTGGGGTGACAACCTTGGCCTGAACGTCGATCACGTCCATGCGGTGTGTGTCGTCAAACTCGCGGATCAGCTGCTCGTAGTACGCGCTGGCAGCCTCACAGCGGTGGCGGATGAGCGATTCCTTCTGGAAGTCGCGTTCAATGACCCAGGTGGTCAATCGGTGCTGTGGCGGGATGTGGTCAACCAGGTGCTGATCCATGGGCTCGTTGCGGATCAGCTCGTGCGGGGTGTTCACCATCACGTAGTTCACTTCCCACTCGTCGGCATCCCAGAGCATCATGTAGCCGCGCATTTGCCAGTCGTAGAGCGGGTCGATGGCGTCAACGGTCCATGCCGGGAAGGTCTTGAGGGACCATGGTGCTTTGATGTCGTGCCCACGGCGCCGGGGAGCGTCGAACAGGTCGCACTCGCCGGTGATCCACTCGTTGCGGCGGCGCTCGGTGTTCTTCGCCAGATTCAGGCCGCGCACCTTGTTCAGCAGGGCGATGGCGGTGTTCTCCACCGCAATGCCCTTGTCGGTTTCCTTGCTGGACACCTCAAACTCCACGCTGAACAGTTCTTCCTTGACCAGCTGGCGGATGTAGGAGCGCGCGCCCATGGACAGATCGCCCTCGGCCCTGGTGCGCGGCTCCGTCATCAGGTGACCCAGGCTGGAGCAGCGGAAACGAATGTCACGCATGGGCACGTCGCGTCTGTTGCGGGTCAGCGGGCAGGCTGTTGCCGTGCTGGGTGATGATTTGCATCAGCGACTGGTAGCCCTCAAAGTCCTTCGCATCCTGGAAGGTCTTTCGGGCTTGGCGCATCACGTCGGTGAGCACTGCGCGCGTCTTGGTGGATTTGACCTTCTCGGTCCACTGCTCCAGCATCGTTTTTTCGGGCCCCTGGCCGTTGCCAGCGCTGTTCCCGTCGTCGTCGTCCTCGCCAACGGCCACGTTGAAGATGTCTTTGAGCAAGTAGCGTTTGGCGTAGGTCTTGCCTGAGCCCACGGCGTGCGTTTTGGTCATCACGTCGCCGCCCTTGGCTCCCTTGCCATCTGCAGGTATGTCGCACCGGTAAGTGCGGGTATGACCGGCGATGTGCGACACATAGCAAAGCACCCGGATATGACCGTCAGGCGCTCCATCGGCCTGGTCAAAGCTCAAGGCAAACCCATGGCTTGTGTAGATCGGCCGGATGTGGCGGTCCAGCTGTGCATAGGAGGCGTAAAGGCTGCGGGTCTGCGGGTTGACGGCATCTGCAGACACACGGCCCATGCGGCTTTGGGCTGCGGCCATGGCCGCGTTGAATTGCTGCTCAGCATCCCGAGCTGCGATGTGCTCGTGCATTCCGAGCAGCCTCTCCATCTTCTCTATGTTCACACTGGGGTCGTGTGCTGCGGAAATGATGGCCTGCGTCAGCGCCGAAGAATCAGAGCGGGTCACCTCGGTGGAGCGTTGCTGCACGGGGGTCGGATGCGTTTCAAGGGGCGTCAATGTCAGCCCATCGGCGGTTGCAGTTGCGGCATCGTTCATGTGAACCTCACGGAATGAATGGTTGGTGAACCCAGGCCATGTAGAAGGCCAGGGCAGCGGCGTGGAAAAAGAACAGGGCGGCGGCCAGGAGCAGGACTGTTTTCATGGCTTCTTCCACTGCACCCAGGCGCCACGCAGATAGACAGCGCTGTAGGCGACGGATAGGGCCAGCAGGCCCCAGGCCGATGACTGCAGCGCAAAGGTGATCCAGAAAGGCTGCCCGCACAGGCCTACGATGGGCGCCCAGCGCCGGGCTCGCGCGTTGTTTCCCGTGGCCATGTAGAGGGCGGTCAGCCCGAAGAATGCGAGGGCGAGCTGGATCATTTGGAGCTACCCCAGACATGCCGTGTGCACACCGGGCAGATGACGAACCAACGGGCGCCATCGCGTGGATCTGGTGACCACTGCACCTCGGAGTGCTTGAATTCCAGCTCGCTCTTGCAGTGGCCGCAGGTTTCGCGGTGAATCTGCTCGTCTGGCAGCTTGCCTTGCTTGATGACCTTCACGGCAGCCTCCGAAACTCGACTACCCACACCCAGGGGTTGGCGTCCCAGCTGCCTGGACCGTTGATGGATTCCCACAGCGCGCGAAACATGGCGCGCGGGATCGTCTCGCCTGGGGCGCTGGTCATGGGGCAGCCGATGGCGGATGGCAGTGCGCCACAGCCCTCGTCAACGCAATCGGCGTCGCTGATGTCCTGCAGCCGCTCCACGCGCACGCGGGTGATTTCCAGGGTGATGCGGCTGACCCAGCGGGGCATGAACATGCTCGGGCGCAGCTTCCCGAATCCAGGCTGGTGCGGGGCGTCGGCCTCGTACCAAATGCGATGTGCCGGGGTCAGCTCGCGTGGTGGCAGGTGATCCACGGCAGAAACTGTGCGCCACGCCTCACGCACCCGTAAGCGGTCGCCGGGGACGCCGTAGGGGCACATTGCATTTTCGGGCAGCGCCACGAACTCAGGCGTGAAGCCATCGCGTTCAAGCCAGTCCAGGGCTGCGCCTTTCACGATCCGCCGCGTCATCAACTTGATGTCGCTCAGCGTGGCGCGCACCATTGGCACTTTGAAGGGAAGGGGGCGCTCTTTCATGGCTGCACGCCCCGCGCCACCATTCCGGCTGCAACATCAGCGCGAGCGCGGCGCTCGGGCGTCCAAAGGTCGGGGCGCTCTTGCTGCGCCTGTGCCAGTGCATCCCGCAGGTTTGCAGCGTTGTCGGCCTCGGATTCCCAGTCTGCGGGGCCGTCCAGCAGGTAGCTGCCGCCCAAGAGATACGAGGTCAACAGAACTGCTGCGGCGATACAGAAAAAAGCCTTGAGGTTTTCAAAGGGGGGCATCAGGGTTCTCCTTGTTCAAGTGCGTCCGGGTCCAGATCCGCGCCAATGGCCGCAGCCTCTCTCTGGCGCTGGGTGGCGGCTTCATTGCGGCGCTTGGTTTCAGCCTGTGCTTCCTGGGATGCGGCAAGGGCATCGCGGCTGGTGCTGGTGAAGTGCGGGGAGTTGATGGGGTCGATCACTTCTCGCTCCCAAAGCCGCGCACGGTGATTTGCAGGTTCTCGCCGTATCTCTGCACCGAGAAATCCTTTTCGATCAGGGCGATACACATGGCTCCAACCCGCTCGCGGATGGCCTTCTCTGCTTGCGCTACTGCCTGTTGAATGGCGGGCTCTGCCGCGCGCTGCATTTCGGCCGACATTTCCGCTTTCAGGCGTGCCAGTGCGTTGTCGGCGTGGATGAATGTCTTCGTGCTCACGACCACACCCCCATGTGCGCGTTGTGCTGGACCTGATCGACCAGCGCGCGGTGGTAGCGGGGATCGCTGGCCTCCAGTGCCGCCACATCGGCCCAGGCCTTGCTGCGCAGGCGCTGCAGCTCCTGCTCGGAAATCGGCGGCGGTGCGCCAGGGATGCGCAGCAGCGGCTGCACAGTGGTGTGTACGTTTTGCATTGCGCCTCCTGGGCGTAAAAAAGCCCGCGTGGTGCGGGCTGGGGAGAAAAAACCGCTGCCCTTGCGGGGCCTGCCGGGGGAACACAAAGGAGGGAGGGAGGAGACACCCCCGGCGCGGTTGGAAAGGTTCGGGACGTGTCCCACCAATGCCCCGCACGCGAGGCATGGATGGTTGTGTCAGGTGCGGCGGCGGCGCTCCACCCACCGGCCAAGGCGATAGGCCGCGTAGAAGATCGCAGCCGTCCAGGCGGCCAGCCCACCGCCTATCAGCGTGGTGATGAGCGCCATTGGCTACTTGCCGATGCGGGGGACGGGGAAGGGCGCTTGCGAATTGCAGGTTCCGTTTTGCTTCGCAAGGTTGGTGTTCTTGTCGAAGTCTTCCTTGCGGTAGCAGCCCACGCTTTGCGAGAACGTGGAGCACATCAGCACCGTCTTGTCCACCTGCTTGCCTTCGACACGCATGATGGACAGCTCTGCCCAGCCGTCGCCCTGGGGGCAGTTGGGCGATTGCATGTCGTCGCTGCGGCTCACGATGGTGAAGTCCGAGGTGAAACGCGGGTTCTGCGCCTTGTAGAGCGCCGCGTTGAACTCGGCATTGGCCTTGGCCGTCTGCCGGGCTTCTTCCAGCCGGTCGAACGGCACTTCTTTGTCGCCGCACGCGGCCATGGCCATGGCTGCGACAGCTGCCAAGGCGATCAGGGAGGTCTTCATATGGTTCCTTGTCAAACGCCGCTGGGGCAGGCGGCAACAAACCCCGCGCATGACCTGCCCGCAGGGCATGCACTGGTTCTGTTGTCAAAGGGAGGAATGGGTGGGCTACTCGCCGGGGGATTCACGCACCGTCCAAAGTTTGTGAAGTGGCTTTTGCCCGTATGGATTGATGGCGGCGCCATCACGACGGTGGGCTGGTGCTCTCTTTCCGCTTGATCCTGCGGCGAGTCACATTGCTCCAATCCACCTGCGTGATGGCCCTCTTGCGAGGGCATCCCGGCATCTGGTAGCCGTGTCGCTGCATCAACATGCAGCACCGTTTCCGTGGTGTCAGCCCCTTGCGGGGTTCCCATCCCGTTTACCGCGCTTCGGCGGACTGGGAACCGCCTCGGATCTCGGCGGCGCATAGCTTCGGCCCATGCCCGAAGGTGCTCTTTCGCCGGACGAAGGCCCCGCAGGTGGGGCCAGCAACATCGGCGTGCATTTTTTGAAAGAGCCTCCGGTGTGCGCCGATCCACCCACCTGAGCCGTTGTTGACGGCGTAGGCGAAATATAACAAGTGTTGATTGTGCGGTCAACAAGTGTTTTTAACATTCGTTGATTTCATTGAATTTCGGGAAACTATCGGCTCAGACGGGCAACAAAAAACCGCCTCACGGGCGGTTGTGTTGTGGCAACGAGTTGTGGGCCTCTGGGCGCCTATCGGCGGTCTTTTCGGCACTCTCTCACATCTACCAAGGTCTTAAAGCGGTGGTCCTCTCTCGTGATCCACTGCATGTTGTTGGGCCTGTCAGCACCTCCAGCACATAGCGCAATCACATGATCCACATGCCACCCCGGACAGGCGCCGCGCGTGCGGCCAGTGGCTGGGCACGGGTGCTCGGCGCGGAACGCGCGCACCTGGGAACGGTCGCGCTCTGTTCTTGCGCCAGCCATCTGTGGCCATGCGCAAAGCACAGCGAACAGCATGAGTGTCGGTTTTGCCAGGCTCAATACTGTTCGCTGCGCCACACCGTCAGTACCTTGCCCAAAATCTCGAAATGCGGATTCTTGGGTGACATAGGGTAAGGGGGGTAGTCCGGGTTCTTGGAAATGATATTCAGCATCACGCCGTCCCCATGAGGGTCTGGCACACGCTGGATCATTTTGATAAACCCTTCGTCACCGACGCGGAAGAAATATACGCCCTCGTGGGTCACGGTCTTCACGCCAATGTCCACCAGCAGCGGGTCGCCGGGGTTGAACATGGGCCGCATGGATGGCCCAAAGCCAGTAACGATGCAGAGGTTGCGAACGCCAGTATGGGATGGAACATTCAGGCGCAGCCAATCGTGAGACACGCGCCAACTCTTGATGATGCCTGGCTGGTCGTCCAGCATCAGGCGCCCGGTGGTGTCCATGCCGCCACCCGTATCGTACTCGGCGATGACCAAATCAGGAGGGGCGCCCGGTGCTCCAGACGGAGCCTCGTGAGGTGCTGGTGCTGGAGCAAGGATGTTGGTGGCCACTCCTTGTGAATCCAGCGCGGCAGCGGGGATCATGCTGCCCAACTCTGAGCGCAGCCATTCATGGCTGATCTTGTCCGCAGGGAAGCCGCGAATCAGATCCTCCTTGTAGTTTGTCCTGTCACTGCCGCGCGTAGTTATCGCGCTGATCGTCGGCATAGCAACGGAGGTGCGGCCCGCAAGGTCAGAAGGGCCCCAACCCAAGTGTTTTAAGGCTGCATCCAGCCGCTCTCCGAATTTCATTGCTCTAGCCTAAAACAAATGTTGAAAACAAGGGTTGATGCCTAAATCAACAAGTGTTATTCTCAAGGGATGAGTAACACAACACCTGTTGATGCATTGATCGAAGCGGTGAAGCTCGCTGGCGGTCAATCTGCGCTGGCCGAAAAGCTGTCAGCACTGGCGCCCAGCCCGGTTTCCCAGGCTCGGGTTTGGAACTGGGTCAACCGCGATCAGCGAGCGCCAGCAGAAATGTGCCCGTTCATTGAGCGCCTGACCGGAGTTCAGTGCGAGCGCTTGCACCCTGATGTCGATTGGGCGTACTTGCGCAACGGAGCCGCCACACAAGCGAAGGAGGCCGCGTAAATGGCCGACTCCTTGAACCGCCAAGAGCAGGACATTGCGGACCAGATCCGCGCACTGCTGGCCCAGCTCCCCCCCGATGGCGTGACTCGCGTTCTCGCGGACGTTGAGGAACACCTCGACGCCGAAGCCCAAGATGGGCCAGTGTTTGCCCGTGGACGCCCCCACGGCCCCATGGGCAAGCTGGACACCCCCATCAAGACCTGGCTGGACGAAGGCACCGCAGAGCTGTTCTCCCGCAAGGCGGCCATGCGCCACCAGGAGGCCTCCGCAGCGCTGCGCGACTGCGCCTACGCATGGGTGCATGGCAAAACCTACACGTTGATGGCGGCTGAAAAAGCATTGCATGACGCTGATGCTATGGACATTCGTGAGCAGATGGCAGTGCCATTTGCGGGCCGCGAAATCGGAGGGCGCTGATGAGCCTCTGGAACCGCGCAAAGCCCTTGAATCAACCGCCCGGCTTTCGCCGCGTAGGGCACACCAACACACATTCCGCGCTGGCTGACACGCCGGAGCACCACGCGGCGCGTGCTCTGCAGGCTGCACAGCACGGGCGCGAGCTGGCTGTGAGCCGCCAGGGCGGACGCCGCGCCGTGGTGCGGGGGTAGGGACTGATGAGCCTTTTGTTCAGCAAAGACGAAATCCTGCTGGTGAACCGCAAGCTCGCGGCCCTCATCGGCTTGAATGAGGCCATCGTGCTCCAGCAGATCCACTACTGGATCAAGAAGAAGGGTGGCGGGGTTGAGCACGCCGGTAGCCGCTGGGTTTTCAACTCCCTGGAGCGCTGGCACGAGCAGTTCCCATTTTGGTCGCAAGACACGATCAAGCGCACGCTTGCCGCCCTCAAATCCAAGGGGCTGGTGAAGGTCGAAAAGCTGTCCGAAGTCGGCCGCGACCGGACCAACTACTACACCATCGACTACGCGCAAATTGCACTGATGGAAGCGGGCAATTTGCACCAATGCATCGGTGCAAATTGCACCAATGGAACAGGGCAATCTGCACCGATGGAACAGGGCAAGTTGCACCAATCGATCAGTGCAAATTGCACCGATGACTGTATAGATACAAAGACTACTACAAAGACTACTACAAAGAATATTACGACCAAGGCTGACGCCGTGGTCGAGCCGATGCGGGTGACGGACAAGAAGGGTGTCGTCCATGAAATCCCTGCCGATCTGCGCTACCCCGGCAGCAAGACCAAAACCCACGACGCATGGTGCGCCTACGCCATCGCGTACCACACCCGCTACGGCGCATGGCCCGTGTGGAATGCCACCGTGGCCGGTCAGGTGAGCCAGTTCATCGACCGCGTGGGCGTCGAGCGCGCCCCCCGCGTGGCTTACCACTACGTCGCCAAGGTGCAGGAGCCTTTCGTGGTCAAGCAGATGCACCCCGTAAAGCTGCTGCTGTCGGACGCAGAGAAGTGGGCAACCCAGTGCCAAACCGGCACCGCTGGTGGGCCCCCAGCGCCTGACGCACCCACCGAAACCTTTGCCCAGCGCGCTGCCCGCCAGCGCATGGAGGAAGTCGCCCCGGGCGTTGCCCGCAAGGCCCCCGGCGCAGAGAGCGGCTTTGAGGCTGCCCAGCGCTTCATGGCTGGAGGGCCGGTCATCGACGTTCAGGCGCGCGAGGCCGCGCCGCGCATTGAAGGAGCAGCAGCATGACAAGCCCTGAATTCATGGTCGTCATCGACGCCATTTTCGACAAGCTCACTGTGCGCTATGGCCACGAGTGGCTGCGCCAGTGGGATGGCATGGACATGGCATTCGTCAAAGCCGACTGGGCCGAGGAACTGAGCGGCTACGCCAACAACCTGGAGCCGCTTCGGTACGCCCTGCGCCACCTGCCGGAGCGCTGCCCTACGAACGTGGGCCAGCTCAAGAAGATCGCCAACCTGTGCCCACCGCCCGTGTTCAAGGCGCTGCCCGCGCCCAAGGCGGATGAGGCGGTGGTGTCGGCGCAGGTGGCAAAGCAACTGGAACTCAAGCAGGCGCTGGCGCCCAAGGCCGACGAGAAGGGCTGGGCCCGCACCATCGTTCAGCGCGCCGAGGCCGGAGACAAGATCCTGCCGTTCACGCTGCAGAGCGCACGCCAGGCCCTGGGCCTGGAAGGGCGGGCAGCATGGCAGTGAGCAATTTCATGCAGGAGGCCAACGCCATCGCTGCCACGCTGCGCGGTAAGGCCCCGTTGCGAGGCAAGGCCAAGCCACCGGGCCGTCGTGCGCCGGACGGCCAGCCAACGCCTCGCAACCTGGATGTGCTGGCATACGCACGCGAATTCTTCGCTGAGAACGATCAGTTGCCGACCATCAAGTGCATCCGTGAGCACTTCGGCTGGGTGTCGGACGGTGCGGCCGACTTCCACGTGCAGGCGCTGATCCGCCACGGCAAGCTGGAGCGCAACGTGCTGGGCAAGTTGCGCTTCGCCCGCGAGAAGGGCGGTGCACAGTGAGAACCATTGAAGAGATCAAGGGCCGCTGCGTCATCACTGAGGACGGGCACTGGCTGTGGCGCGGCGCTCTGCGCCATGACGGCCGCCCCAATATCTACGCGCCGGACTACACCCGCGCCGATGGAGGAATGCGGACCCAGTGCGGCATGCGCGCGGTATGGCATTGCCTCAACGAGCAGGCCGTGCCGGAGGGCTATCGCGTGTTTGGTACCTGCGATGAGCTTGCCTGCTGCAACCCGGCACACATCAAGTGCACAAAGGTGGCCGACTATGGCGCCTGGCTGCAGCGCACAGGTAAGTTGAAGGGGCAGACAAATCGCATCCTTGCGAATCGGGCGATAGGGCGCCAGCGGGCTCTCCTGAACCCGGAGCAGATCCTGTACGTGCAGACGAGCAAGAAGACCGGCGTTGAGCTGGCCGAGGAACTGGGGGTGAGCACTTCGGTGTTGAGCAAGTATCGCCGGGGTGAATCCATCGCGGTGCGTGCGGACAACGGGCTGTTTTCTGCCCTGATCGCAGGAGGCCGCCCATGAGCCTGATTCTTGGCATGGACCCCGGCGCCAGCACGGGCGTGGCGCATTTTGTGGACGGCCAGCTCGTGCACCTGGACACCATCAAGCCAGTGGAGATCGAGCGCACGATCCGCGAAATGATGCCTGCGCGCGTGGTCTTTGAGGACTCGCGCCTGGAGACTCGCACCTGGAACGCGCGCACCAAGGGTGCCTACGGCGCAGCGCTGGCCACCGCGCGCAGCCTGGGGCAGGTCGATGCATGGTGCCGCCTCATTACGGAGGTGTGCAGTGAGCTGGGTGTGCCGGCGCACGGCATCAGCCCAACGGCCAAGGGCCCGAAGCGCGGGGCCGAGAACTTCGCCGTCTACACGGGCTGGACGCACAGCAGCAACCAGCATGAGCGCGATGCGGCCATGGTGGCGTGGCCATACAGGAGCGCCCGGTGAAGTGCGCTTTCTGCAATCGCCCCATGCTGGCCGCCGCTGTGTTTGTCGGCGCTCTGCCCATTGGGCCCACCTGCGCGCGCAAGGCTGGCTTGCTGGAGCTGGCGCGCAAGAAGTCGGGCGTGCTGCGCCTGGGGCGTCCGAGCGCGGGCCTTCGCCGCCCGGACCCGCAGACCCTGGATCTGTTCGCGGAGGTCGGTCATGAATGACGAGTTCACTGTCATCGAGGCCATCGACCACATGCGGGAACTCATTGAAGCGGAGCTACGTGCGCCGCGTAAGCCCTTTGTTCTGGTCATCCCGCCGCAACTTGCCGTGGACATGGCCCGCGAGGTGGACCGTACTGCCATCGCCGAATTCACGCGTGACGAGGACGGGGTAGCCCTGGTGCGAGTCCTCCAAGTGCGCGACCGCGATGCGCTGACCGATGGCGAACGGGATTTGTTGGGGTTCGTGAACGGATTGCACTTCACCGAGTTGAAGCCGATCAGCCCCCTCGTGTATCGCGCCCCGCGCCTCAATCCCAAAGACCACATGGCCCACCTTCGCAAGGTTACGGGCCAGGACTGGAGGGGCCGCCGATGAGCGAAACCGTGGACCCACAGCGCGCCGTCGATTTCCTCATCGAGCACTCGCGCAAATACGCCCAGGCCAAGGCCGACCGCGTGCACCTGGAGCACTTCCGCAAGAGCAAGAAGGCGCTGCTGATGAACGCCTGCCAGGAAAAAGCCGTGGCGGCCCGCGAGCAGTACGCCTACAGCCACCCCGAATACATCGCGCTGCTCGAAGGCCTGCGCGAGGCCGTGCGCGTGGAGGAAGCACTGCGCTGGCGCCTGACCGCCGCACAGCTCCGTGTTGAGGTGTGGCGCAGCGAGAACGCCAACAACCGCCGCTTGGAAGGAGCCACCCGGTGACAGAGAACGAGAAGACCCTGGCCCGCGCTCTGGCCGCGTGCTGCTTCAAGCCCGGCATCGGTACCAAGCGCTTCGCCAAGGACATGGCAGCACGCGCCGCGCTGCCCGATGCCCAGGCGCTCACGCCCGCCCAGCGCCGCTACCTGCTCACGGCCACCGTGCGGTACCGCCGTCAGATTGCCGGTGACGTGGTGGCCCTGGCCGAACGCGAGCTGGAGGCAGATGCCCTGTCCGATGGGGGTGTGCCGTGCTGACCCGTCGTACCCCCCTCAAGCGCACGGCCATGGCCCGCACGATATTCAAGACCCGTTCCCTAGGTCCATCGGTCTTCATGCTTCGGGACCAGCGCCTGGAAGAACGCGCAGCGCGCGCCATGGCTTCGGCCACTCCGCGAGCTTCGGTGATTGCCTGCGCGGTCGCCTGCTCCACTCCCGTGCTCAAAGACACCCCGCTGCGCAGCGAGAAATACCGCCGCGCCGTGGCCAGCCTGCCGTGCGCGCACTGCCAGGTCGCAGGCTACAGCCAGCACGCCCACGAGAACGCGGGCAAGGGCAAAGGCCAGAAGGTGGACGACCGCCGCGCCATGCCCCTGTGCTGCACCCGCCCCGGCATCGAGGGCTGCCACGTTGCTTTCGACCAGTACCGCCTGGTGACCGGTGGCCGTGAGGCGCATGTGGCACTGGGCCGCGCCATGGCTGCCCAGACCCGCCACCAGCTCAACACCATGGGCCTTTGGCCCGCAGGAATCCCGCAGTTCACCGAAGACGAGGAAGCATGACCGAAACCACCCAGCAACAGATTGCCACCCCAGGGGCTGAGCCCATCGAGCCCACGAAGCCGATCCCGAGCACGGAGCGCGTGTACTGCGCGGTGCGCGACCTGCGGAGTGTGGATCAGATCGCCACGCGCGAGACGGTGGCCGAGCTCACCGGGCTGAAACTGTCCATCGTGGACGACCGCCTGCGCGCGCTGGTCGATGACAACCGCCTCAAGCGCCTGCTGCGTGGCATTTACGAGCTGGTGGAGACTTACCCGCCAAAGCGCAACATCAGCAAGACGATCCTGGATAGCGGCTACGTGATGATCGAAATCACGGGCCGCAAGGGCGTCCCCGATGTCGTGCTCCACCTGACGCCGGACGAGGACCGTGCCCTGTCCATGCTGTCCGTGGGCTCTGCGGGGCAGGCCATCCTCATCAACAGCACCAACCAGCACCTCTATCTGGCGACCGAGCTGGCGGCCAAGGTGGAGGCGCAGGGCCGCGAGCTGAAATCCATGCGCGATTTGCTGCAAGGGAAGCTGGACGCGCGCCAGCAGGATCTGTTGGGCTTCACCGGCCCCGAAGACGCCGTTTTTCGTGAAGGGACCAAGGCATGAACACGCTGATGACCATGGCCGCAGGCCAGCCACTGACGATGAGCACGCGGGAGATCGCCGCGCTCACGGGCAAGGAGCACCGCAACGTGCTGCGCGATGCGCGCGCCATGCTGGTGGAACTTCACGGCCCCCGGGGGGTGCTCAAATTTGAGCAGACCCACCGTGACATCCAGAACGGACAGCTTTACCCCATCCTGGCGCTGCCCAAGCACGAAACGCTGGTGCTGGTGTCCGGCTACAGCCTGCAGCTGCGCAGCCGCATCATTGCTCGCTGGCAGGAGCTGGAGGATGGGCAGGGCGTCCCCAAGACCTTCGCCCAGGCCCTGCGCCTGGCTGCCGAGCAGCAGGAGCAGATTGAACTGCAGCAGGCCGCGCTGGAGGCAGCCCGCCCGAAGGTGGTGTACGCCGACGCCATGCTGAACTCGGACGGCACGGTGCTGGTCCGTGACGCGGCCAAAACCATCGGCGTGCCCGTGCGCAAGCTGGAGAAGGCTTTGCGCCAGAAGGGCGTGATCCTGCCCGACAACGCCCCGGCCGCGCGCTACGTGGCCCAAGGCTACTTCAAGGAATCGCTGCACACCTTCGACACGAACACGCGCGGGCGCCAGCTCAGCCGCGTGGCGCGCGTGACCGGGCGGGGCCTAGAGTTCCTGCGCCGGTTTGTGGAGCGCCATGCTGATCTGTTCTCCCAAGCGCCGCGTGCGAGCGTTTGAAAAAAGAAATACGGAAAACAGTTGACTGAGTTGATTTGGGTAATACATAATTCAATCACACCAACCCCAAGGAGTGATTGAAATGGAAATGCAAATTGGCAAGGGCCGCGACGGCTGGGAAGCAAAGACCGCTATCGAAATGGGAGCGGCAAACCGCGTGCTGATCGTGAGCACTGGCAAGACGAATGGCGGAATGGTCACGCGCGCAGTGGTCAACACCGACAACAAAGACGGGTTCCTGACCTGGGATATGTTTGGCGACTACAGCGCCCGCACGGTCTACAAGGGCGCGCGCTGCACTGAAAAGACGGTGCGCGAGCTGCACCAGTTGGCCCTGAGCAAGATCGAGGAAACCCTGGCCGCCGCGCGCGCCCACTACGCGGCCAAGGAAGGCGCCGCAGCATGAACAAACAACGCCGCACCAAACTGGCCGAGCTGCGCGACCGCATGAGCGAGCTGCAGGATCAAGCCAGCACGCTCATGACCGACCTGCAGGATGTTCTCAACGAGGAACAGGACTACCTGGACAACATGCCAGAGAGCCTGCAGGAGGGGGAGAAGGGTCAGAAGGCCCAAGCCGCCATCGACCTCATGGAAAACATCATCAGCGGTATCACCGAGTTCACCGACCTGGACACCGATGATCTCGACGCAGCCGCGGAGTGAAGGAGCCCGCCATGCCTATCGACTTCTCAAACCTGTTCAACGCCGCCCGCGAGCAGATCGCGGAGCGCATCCAGAACATCCGCGATGACCGGCACAACTTTTACACCCAGGAAGACCTGGAATCCGCCGAGCTGGAGCGGTCCCGCATCGAGCAGGAAATCGCCGCCGTGACCAAGACGCTTGATCTTGCGAGCGTGGCCTGTGCTGCCCTGGAGAACATCATGTTGGACCCCAAGGCCCGCAACGCCATGACCACCGGGGACCAGCAAGGCCGGGACAAACTGGCCGACGAGCTGCGCGCCCACCTTGACGCCATTGGAGCTTGACACCATGACCATCACCCACACATCCACACGCCTCACGCATCGCGCCAACGGCAATGCCAACAGCTACACCCTGCTGGACGACCAGGGCGAGTGGTTCATGAGCATGCTGGTGAACGGCAGACAGATGGAAGCCCGCCAGCAGGCCAACCTGCGCCGCTTGGCCGCGTGCTGGAACGCTTGCGAGGGAATCAGCACCGAAGCCCTGGAGACTGGGCCGGGCATGCTGGCCGCATTCCAGAGCGAGCAGGACCGCGCCGATAGAGCCGAGCGCACCCTGGAGCAAGCCCAACCCACCGGCCAGCGCCACTACGCCGTGACCGGCCGCCTGCGCGGCGACGATGAGGACACCCTGTTGCTGCTGACCGCCGAGAACCACGACCAAGCCGCCGAGGGGTTCAAGACCGAGTTGCGCGCCATCCGCAACGTGGACCCAGATGATCCGTACAGCGCCGAAATCTTCATCGGCGCCGTGGTGTGGAGCGCCACGCCCATCCAGGAATGACTGCCACCCAGTAGGATTGCGCCCATGACGACCGAGAGCAAACCCAAGCGCCCACCCAACGACCGAGGCCAGGGCCGAAAGCCCAAGCCCGCCGAAGAGCTCAAGGTTGTTGTGCCACTACGCCTGAGCCCAGCGCACAAGGCAAAGCTCAAAGCCCTGGGCGGCGCCGAGTGGGTGCGTACCAAGCTGGACGAGCTACCAGACCAGTAACCCACACCACCCCCAGGCCGCCCACTGCGCGGCCCAGCATAGGGTTAGGCCAATCCCCCATGCCCCGGAAGACTCCCGGGCATGGCCAAACCCCCAGCGGGCAAGAAGTCCGCACCCCCCAGTAAGAAGACCCCCACCAAGCCTGCAGCCCCCAAGAAGGCCGCAGGCTCAGTCACGCCTGCGCGCAAGGCAGCACCGGCCAAGAAGGCGCCCGCAGCAAGCGCCAAGCCTCCAAAGGCTGC
>Ga0208758_100085_pt1 | contig 55128 bp, 49 predicted proteins | sample LakWasM116_HOW13_2_FD_183930 | JGI IMG/M metagenome (GOLD analysis project Ga0208758, IMG submission 183930) | Freshwater sediment methanotrophic microbial communities from Lake Washington under simulated oxygen tension - Sediment Metagenome... | ecosystem: Environmental > Aquatic > Freshwater >...
GATGATGTAGCAATTCCGCTTATTCGCACCCCAGGGCACCTTCTCTTGCCACAAGGTGGCAATTCACCTTGTCATACCAGCGAAGGCTGGTATCCAGGCCGCGTTAATACTAGCTTTGTCTTGATAAAACGCCATTCGTGACTGCCATTTTGACTAGATTCCCGCCTGCGCGGGAATGACGGGATATTTAGTGGATTAGCTATAATTACCTGCGTTGCCAGATTATGTCGTGCACTTTAAATCACTACTGTTGATGTGAGTTTTGTAGTGGCAGTGTAAAATTCAGCCGGCTTATTTTCTTAGGGCAACAGCATGACGTTTCATATACAAACATTACTGATTCACTGGGCTGTCATGGTGCTCGCTTTGTGGCTCACAAGCCGCGCGCTCAAGGGCATGTCGTTTTCCGGCATATTGCCGCTGCTGGCATCAGCATTGCTGTTATGTGCAGCCAACATTATCGTGCGTCCTGCGCTGGCGCTGATACCGCTATCTGCCGCATCCTGGGTGCTGGGCATTGTGCTGCTGGTGATTAATGCCTTGCTGATCATGCTGATTGCATCGCTGGTTAAGGGGTTTAATCTCTCGGGGGTATGGGCGGCACTGCTTGCCGCTTTGATTATTGCAGTGATTGGAATGCTGCTGGAGATGGTGTTGCCGGGGAGCAACCCTTCGCTGTTTCATATTCAGCAGTTGATTAACTTTAAGTAGATTATCGGTTTCGCCTGAATGGCGAGTTTCTTTCTTTTGCTTAGCCAAAAGAAAGAAACCAAAGAAAAGGCTACCCCGCGCCCGCTTAATTCCTGCGTTGCTCACCTTCATGGGCGGCAATCGAAACTCGCCCTGACAAGCCACATAAAACGTGGCTTGTTGCGGAGCTCAAACAGCCGATTGCCGAATACTCCCATAAAGCTTGCGCTACTCGGCGCGGCTGAAGGGGCAAGTGGGTAAGCCTCCGTTGCCCTGCAAGATAGGTGTAGCTTACTATATAAAAAACCCGGATAAGAATTTAATCTTTATCCGGGTTTGTGTTTAATTCACTAACTTAATTACTGGTGCAGCGTTCTGCTGAACAGGTTTAGCGCCAGCTGGTAACCGATCATGGCGGTCTGCGGGTCGTAGCGTTCGCCTTCGTCGCGCATGAATGCGTGTTGTGCGTTGAATTCATGCCATGTGAATACCATGTTGGCATCGCTGAGTTTTTTGTACACTTCTGCGCGGCCTGGTGCCGGGATGTGCGGATCCTGTTTGCCCCAGATCATGAGCAGTTCGCCTGAAATGTCTTGCAGGCGTTCCATGCTGTGCTGGCCTGGTTTGTTCGGGATGACTTGTGTGTGCAGGTCGGTTGCATAGAAGCAGGCGGTGCCTTTGATTTCCGGTTGCAGTGCGGCGCGGAAAGCCAGGTGGCCGCCGATACAGAAGCCCATGGCGCCGATGTTGCCGTTATACCATGGCTGTGTTTTTGCAAATGCGATCATGGCGGCATTGTCTGTGTCGTAACCTTGCACGTCCTTGGCGGCTTTGTCGGCATTGCCTTTGTCGCGGCCTGCATCGTCGTAGCCTAAAACCGTGCCGATCGGGTTCAGTTCGTGGAATACTTCAGGTACCAGCACTGCGTAACCGTGGCTTGCCATGATTTTGGCTGCACGTTCAATCGGGCCGGTTTGCTGGAAAATCTCAGAGTAAAACAGAATGGTCGGGTATTTGCCGTTACCAACCGGGCGGTGGATAAAGGTGCGCATCACACCGGTAGGGGTGTCGAGGTCTGCAATGTGGCTTTGAATGTTCATGATCAGGTTTCCGGATTGTGTTTCAAATAAAGGAAATACGGAATAAGTGCCTACGCGAGCAAATTGCTGCGTTGCGCGGTACTCGCAACCTCGCTGTATACCACATACTACCTCGGTTACTGCATGCCGTGCACCTTGCACTTTATCTCGTTCGGCGACTTATTCCGTGTTTCCTAAACAAAATTTTCGATATTGTACAACGAGGTACGTGCTTTTTGGCTGATATGCGGCGGTGCGCTCAAATAATCTATATAAGGTTTGCTAAGACCCCTGTTAATTTCGTAAAATGTTGTTTTGAAATCTGTTTCTATGTCATTGCGCTTTCACATCGCTGCATTATGGTTTGAAGTCGCATTACCTATATTCTTGGCTTAATTCAGTACATACATCATGCTAATCACGATCAATGGTAAACCCCGCAGTTTTGATGCTGCCAGTCTCTCTGTAGCCGGGCTCGTTCAGCAGCTGGAGCTGGTCGGCAAACGCCTGGCGATAGAGCGCAACGGCGAAATCGTGCCACGCAGCCAGTTTGAAGCCACACAGCTGGCGGAGGGCGATAAATTGGAAATCGTTGGGGCAGTCGGCGGCGGTTGATCGCTGGCGCTCAATTTTCAGCATTGCAAATCAAAGGAATCACAATTGTCAGATTTATTAAAAATCGCAGATAAAACCTACAAATCACGTTTGCTGGTGGGTACCGGTAAATATAAGGATTTTAACGAAACGCGCGCGGCCATCGATGCCAGTGGCGCGGAAATCATCACGGTAGCTATCCGCCGCACGAATATCGGCCAGAACGCCGGTGAACCGTCCCTGCTGGACTTTTTGCCGCCGGAGGAATTCACCTACCTGCCTAATACTGCGGGCTGTTACTCAGCCGATGATGCAGTGCGCACTTTGCGCCTGGCACGTGAGCTGCTGGATGGGCATAAACTGGTTAAACTGGAAGTGCTGGGTGACCCGAACACCTTGTACCCGAATATGACCGAAACGCTTGCTGCCGCCAGAACATTGGTGAAAGATGGTTTTGATGTCATGGTGTATTGTTCCGATGACCCGATCATTGCCAAGCAGCTGGAAGAAATCGGCTGTGTTGCCGTCATGCCTCTGGCTTCCCTGATCGGCTCCGGCATGGGTATCCTGAATCCATGGAATTTACAGATCATCATCGAGAATGCCAAAGTGCCGGTGCTGGTAGATGCCGGCGTCGGTACGGCATCGGATGCGGCAATCGCGATGGAGCTGGGCTGCCAGGGCATACTGATGAACACGGCAATTGCTGCGGCAGGCAACCCTGTGCTGATGGCCGGTGCGATGAAGAAAGCGGTTGAGGCGGGTCGTGAGGCCTACCTGGCCGGACGCATGCCTAAAAAACTGTATTCTGCGAGCCCAAGCTCGCCGACAACAGGCATGATTGGTTAGTGGCGAGGCAATATGAAGAATTACGAGTGCTCAGTCAAAGTCGAGGTTTCCTTTTTGCCGGAGCAGTCCGATATTGAGCATAACCGCTACGCGTTCGCATACCATGTGACTATTATCAACACCGGTAATGTCGCTGCCCAGTTGATCAGCCGGCACTGGATCATCGCCGAGGCCAGCGGTGAGCAGCAGGAGGTCAGGGGGCTGGGTGTCGTAGGCGCACAGCCGCTGCTTAACCCGGGCGAGAGCTATGCGTACTCTAGCGGCACTGTGATCAAGACACCGATGGGTGAAATGTACGGTACCTACCAGATGGTGGCTGAAGATGGCACCAAGTTCGATGCCGTTATCCCGACTTTTCAATTGAATATGCCCAGGGTGCTGCATTAGGTTCAGTTGCTGGAAAAGCGAATAAAAATATGAAAAAAATTACGCATGGCGCCATATTGATATTATTAAGCCTGCTGGCCGCAGGCTGCGCCGGCAAGGTGGTAAAGCCGGTAACGCCGCCTGCACCGCCAAAGGCGCATTGTGAATGTCCGGTCGAAAAACCGCCGGTGCAGATCCCGGAAACAAGCAAACCCGCCGAGATCAAACCGCCTGAAGCTAAAGTGGCCGAATATAGCCTGCTGAAGACGGCGCAATGGGATGATATTGATGGTCTACAGCTTGATAACCTGAGCCAGGCGTGGCCAGCCTGGATGCAAAGCTGCTCTACGCTGATCAATAAGCCTGCCTGGAAGAATGTGTGTACCGCTGCTAACCAGCTCAATGAGCAGACGGGCAGAAAGCCGTCATCCGATGCAATACAGGCTTATTTCAAAGAGTATTTTTCCGTTTATAAAACGACAAATGCGGATGGCAGCGATAGCGGGATGATTACCGGTTATTACCAGCCCATACTGAAAGGTAGCCGTACCAAGTCTGCGCAATATCCCAACCCTTTGTACGCTGCGCCTGGTGACCTGATCACGGTCGAGCTTGATAGTGTGTTTCCGGAGCTGAAATTCAAGCGCGTGCGCGGCAGGCTGGTTGGCAATAAGCTGGTGCCTTATTACAACCGTGCAGAAATCGAGACCGATGCTTCGCCGTTGAAAGGGCGCGAGTTTCTCTATATTGATGACATCATAGATGTGTTCTTTCTGCAGATACAAGGCTCAGGCCTGGTGCAGCTGGATAATGGCGAACAGGTGCATGTCGGCTATGCGGACCAAAATGGGCATCAGTATAATTCGATAGGCCGTCTGCTGGTTGAACGCGGTGAGATGACCCTGGCGCAGGCTTCGATGCAGGGCATCAAGAACTGGGCGCGCAATAACCTGGCAAAACTGAGGGAGCTGCTCAATAATAATCCTAGTTATGTCTTTTTCAGGGAGTTGCCTGCCGGGCTGCCAGGGCCGCTGGGCGCACTGGGCGTGCCGATTATGGGTGAGCGCAGCGTTGCCGTAGACCCTAAATTCGTACCGCTGGGTGCGCCGGTGTTCTTATCTACCACTGAACCCAATAGCAGCAAACCGCTTAAACGCATGATGATGGCGCAGGATACCGGCGGTGCAATCAAAGGCGGCGTTCGTGCGGATTTCTTCTGGGGAGCCGGGCCCGATGCCGGCGCCAAAGCCGGTGCCATGAAGCAGTCGGGCAAGATCTGGGTATTGTTGCCTAAGGACTTCATCATTAACGGAGCTAATGGCCTGCAAAACCAGGTTAGGAAGTAAACCCGGTCAGATTCAGCAACGCCTTCAATACAGGCAATAAAAAAGGGTGCCTGGGCACCCTTTTACACGACACGCAGGAACAAATTACTTGTTCATTACGTACATTGTAACTTCGAAACCGAAACGCATTTCAGTAGCAGCTGGTTTTGTCCACATAGTAATTTCTCCTTTTTGATAAATTCGTAGCGCTAGCGCTTAACAGCATTTGCCTTACGTGAGACACATCATAAGCCTTGCCATAAAATGCAACATGACATGAGTCATTAAAACGCCCTAATGATAATCATGAGAACCGCCTGTGCTTGATTTCCAGGCTTTACTTTACCTGCAGTTTCCTGTCGGGGCTTGCATTCCCGGCATGATCGGACAGAAGCGGCATTGCCTGATTGAGGTCTGGATCAGTCAGCATTCCTGATGCGTTTGATCAGTTTCTTGATGCCTTTGCGGCCGTATTTGCGTTTGAATGCCACTTTGAAATCGTATAGATAAAAAGCCAGCCTGATCCTAAAGCTGATTTTCCTGCTCATATTCGCCAGGTACAGCCCTAGGAAGCGTTCGCGGCCAGCCCAATGCAGTTTGTTGCAGATGCGGGTCAGGTCGGAGATGCGCTGGCTGAGCGGGGTCGAGTATGAGTAGAAGCGTGCACGTGCCGTGTCTATCAGTGAGAAATGCAGCTGTTTGCCTGCGTCTGCCCGAACCAGGATGTTGCCGCCGGATAGATCCCTGAAAAACGTGCCGCGATGATGCATCTTGAATAGATATTGCGCAAGCTGGGCATATGTTTCCTCTGCGCTCACAGTGATGTTTTTGGCCGCGATATGGAAGTCTTTATTGCCTTTGGCAAAATGTATGAACATTTCGCCCACGGAGCAGTCTGCGGTCACGTAATCACAGATGTAGAAGTTCTGCTTGAGTGTGGCGTCCTGCTCTTTTTCAAAGAAAGCGACCGGCTGTGCCGAATCTATGCCGCGTCTTAACAGTTCTACAGCGCCGTTCCAGCTGCGTTTTGCTTTGCTGGGTTTGAAGCGGTCGAAAAACTGCTTGTGCGGGTACATTTTTACCGGTTGCTTGACCGTGATTTTCCGCGTGGTTTCCTGTGCCGGGTTTTCCGTTGCGGTACGCGGGTCGGGCAATGCCCAGATGGCATTGCGCGCATGGCGCAAGGCATCGTTCTTGTGCGGGCTGCTTAAGTGCTGCGGGTTAAGCTCCTTAGCCAGCAACGCCGCTTCTTCTGCATCTTTTGCCAGTATCATGCCGAACCAGCCGTCCTGGTGATACGGGTAGTAACGCAAGCCGGGAATGTAAGCGTGGATTGCCAGGTTTCCGGCAAGGCGGCTGCCTGGTTTGGCGGTCATGGTGTGGCTGATTGGCCAGCGCAGGTAGATCGGGCTTTCATTGATAATGTGCGGGGCGTCGGCAAGCAGCTCGCCGTCACGACTGATGATTTCGGCCTGCCGCAGGTCGCTTGCATGGTAGATGTCGTCCAGTAAAGCGACTTTGCCATTGATGGTCCATGCGGCGTGAATATGATGCTGTGCCGTCTGGAGGTGGTGAATCTCAAGGCCACAGGCAGTCGCGATGGCGGCTTTATAATTTGCACCCTGCACGATGCCTGCAACGGTCTGCATGGCATAAAAACTGGGATGGCGCCTGAACTGGCTTCTATCGCCATCTACACTTGCATAATGCGTGACGCGTTCCAGCGCCGGGTATTCTGCATCGCTTAAGCCATCATTGATCAAGCCTTCGCGGTGGCAGATCATCGCCCCCCAGAACACCTGGTCAAGTGCGCCGGAAGCCGCGTTCAGCACCATGTAGCGTGCAAGGTAGTCGGCCTGTTTCTGTTCACCATCTGGCAGCAGGCGCTCTATGCGGTAAATTGCCCAGAATGCTACTGGTGATATAAAGCGTGCAATGCCAAAATCAGTACTGATCTTTCTAAGCAGCCGTGCTTTTTTAACCAGGTTGAATTTCAGTCTGGTGGCCCAGCGGTATTTGAAAATACGATGGTCAAAACGCTCAGGCTCAGAAACGCGCTCGCTGAACAAATTATCGGTATGGATATCCGGTAATTGGTTTCTGGCTTTGAGCATGCTCAGTATGCCGATATTGTAGATCGGTTCGAAGTCTGTCACGTTGGGGCCAGCGAGCGTGATGCCGCGTTGCCTGATCTCCTGGTAGGCAATATCCCAGGCCTGCATGAAGCCATCCACGCTGTAACCAGCCCAGCGCTTTCTGTTGATGGTCGCGCCAATCTCAACACGCAGGATCCGGCTGCCGAAACGCTCAAGCACTGCACGCACGAATGTGCGCCAGAGAGCCTGTTCAGTGGCGTCGGTCATGTTTCTGGCATTGCTGAAAGGCTGCACCAGATGCAGCGTGACCTGGAATCTGTCATCCAGCAGGCGCTGCAGAAAGCGCGCATTAAAGCTCTGCAGGTCACCATAGCTGAAGTCCAGGCGCACCTGATGAATGCCTAGCTGCTGCAATTGGCTGATCACGTAGTCATCCATGGCGGCATCTTCGGCAGAGGCTATGCATATGCCTATGAAATCGGCAGGTACCGGGTGTTCAGGCGGCGGCAGGTGGCCGCGCCTGACATAAAGCCTGCCGCCCAGGATATACGCGAGGCCTTTGCGTATGATGGGCCAGCTCAGCATGCTTGGTTGCTTTTTATTCATGCTCATCAATTATTGCGGCAGGCGGAAACGCTGTTCGTTGTAAAGCAGATCGGGCAGCAGCACATTGGCGAGCGCGCGCTGCTCCAGCTCTTTTGCGTTGGCAGGCGGGCTGGTTTCGTTCAGTTGCTTTGTTTTTGTGTCATAAACAGCATAGGCCGGTGCTTTGTCTGAGCGCAATACAACGACCTGGTTGCCGATCTGCGTTTGCTCCATCCAGCCGAAGTTGGCGTTATATTGCATCATTGCACGGCCAGGGCTGTCGGGTGCAACGCTGGATAAATCGCGCCCTATCATCGGGTGCTGCGCTTCAATGCCCATCAGTGACAGCAGTGTCACCGGCAGATCAATCTGGCTGGCCATGCCCGTGTAGCGCAGGGGTTTGATGTCGGCGCCCAGGATCAGGCCGGGGATATGGAAACGTTCGACCGGCACCAGTGATACGCCGCGCACGCGGATGTCATGGTCAGCGACGATCAGAAATACCGTATCCTTCCAGTACTCACTTTGCTGGGCTTTCTTAAAGAACTCGCCGATCGCGTAATCTGCATATTTCACAGCATTGTTATCGGTAGCTTTCGGCTGTTCGTAGAGCTCAATACGGCCATCGGGGAACTCAAACGGCGCATGGTTGGATGACGAGAATGCCAGCGTGAAGAATGGCTTGCCTGTCTTGTGGTGAGCCAGCAGCTGCTCATGGGTTTTGTTCAGCAAGTCTTCATCAGACACGCCCCAGCTGCTGATGAATACCGGGTTCTTATAATCTTTCTGCTCTACGATGTTGTTGAAGCCATTGCCGGTAAAAAAACTGCGCATATTGTCAAAATGCGATTCGCCACCGTAGATGAATTCGGTGTTGTAACCGCGTTTTTCCAGCAATGCCGCCAGTGTGAAAAAGTTTTTCTGTGATTTCGAGAGCTTCACCGTGCTATCGGCCGGTGTAGGCGCAAAACCCGCAGTCACAGCTTCAATGCCGCGCACAGAGCGCGTGCCGGTTGCATATAGCTGCTCGAACCAGATGCCTTGTTCCTTGAGTTTCTCCAGGTTTGGCGTAACCGGCGTGCCGCCTAAGGATTCCACAAAAGTTGCGCCCAGGCTTTCTTGCAGGATGATGACAAGGTTGAGCGGCTTTTCGCGTTTGTGGCTGGGGTGCAGTGTGGTCAGCGTCGGGATGTCGGTATCTTTTGCGCCGGTGAGCCTCAGTATTTCTTCGCGTGGCATCTTGCCGTAAATATCACTGGATTTTGTTTCTTTAAGCAGGTTATAGCTTGCATACACCACCGAGTAGCCTGAGTTCAGTACCAGGCTATTCACCATGCTGTCTGCCGTGATCGCAAACAGGGCAGGATTGGCCGGGCGGTGACCCAGCGATGAGCGGATGCCGAATGCGGCCAGGATAAAAACCAGCGGCCAGACTACCCAGGATCTTCTATTCGACCAGCTTGGCTGCATGCCAAGCCATGGTTTCATGTAGCGATGTGCAAGCCATGCCGTCAGGCTTGCCGAGATAAGCACTGCAAAAATATCCACCTTGAAGCCGCGCCAGAGCATGCTGAAAACCTCATTCGGATATTTGAGGTATTCAACAAAGATGCGGTTGGGACGTACATCGTACTCGTTGATGAATCCAGGCGTTGCCACTTCCAGAAACACCAGCAGCACAATCGCCGCGACTACCCAGCCATAAGTGAACTTCTGCCAGACCTTGAATAAGCGCTGTGTTGCGAGAACCGGTGCCAGCAATAGTGGAACCAGGGCTAGCAGGCAGAGCTGGATAATGTCGACACGCACACCCTGCAACAGGATTTCGGCTAACTTGCCGGTATTAGCCACACGGTCAAATTTCCAAAAGACCAGGCCGAAGCGTGAGGCTGAAAGCAAAATTACGCCAATGATGAGCATGGCAAGAAATGGAGCGAACGGCCCCAGCCTGGATGACAGCTGCCAGATTGATTGATGCAGTTTTTTAATCAAAGACATATGTGGATAGCGTATTGAAATAGATCGTCATTATAAGGTTAAAGCAAGGGTTCGTATGCAGTTTAGTGGTGTCAATGTTTTAACCGGATCCAGTTCATAAACGATTTATAGTACAGTGGCTGGCGTGCGCACAGGTAGATCATGACGATGATATTGAGCAGTGCCGTGGTTAAAAACAGTTCCGGTATATTCAGGCCCTGATGGAAAATCCATAGCGAAAAGCCGGCTGAAACCACCATGAATAGCGCATTGAGGATATTGGTGGCGGCAATGACGCGAGACTGGTGGCTTTTTTCGGCGCGCGTTTGTATGAACGCATACAACGGCACGATATAGAAGCCGCCAAACAGCCCGACCAGCATGATGTCCAGTATCAGGCGCCAATGGCTGAAAATGACATTGCCATGCATATCAAGCTGTTTGCCGATGAATGTCATGTAATCAGAAAGTGTTTGATTATCCCAGTGCCCGTGGATGTGTGTGCTGGAATAGTACAGATCGATGCTGAACAGGGTGAGGCCGATTGCGCCGAATAACACCAGGCCAAGCTCCACCCTGCCTCTGGATAGCCGCTCGCATAGCAGGGAGCCGACACCGATACCTAGCGAGAAAGTGGTCAGCAGCAGGATAAACACGCTCTCGTCGCCATGCAGGATGTTTTTGGCAAAACTCGGGAATTGCGCCAGCAGGGTTGCGCCGTAGAACCAGAACCAGGAGATCGCAATGATGGCGAGCCATACCGTCTGGTGCCGCCAGATGAAGCGGATGCTGCGGCAGGTTTCGGTGAGCGGGTTCCAGTTGATCTCCAGTTGCGGCTCCTGTGCAGGCGAATCAGGAACGCCGCGGCTATGCCAGTAACCGAGTACCGCGATGATTAAAATGGCGACGCTGGTGATGAGTTCGTGCGGGTGCTGGATTGCAAGCCAGGCACCCAGCACCTGCCCGAGCAGGATGGCGACAAAAGTGCCCATTTCTACCATGCCATTGCCGCCCATCAGCTCGTGTTCACCAAGGTGCTGGGGCAGATAAGCGTACTTGACCGGGCCAAACAGCGTGGAGTGCATGCCCATCATGAATAAAGCGATTGCCAGCAGCCAGATGTTATGCAGAAAAAAGCCTGCGCTGGCAAACAGCATGATACCGATTTCAAATTTCTTTACGAGGCGGATGATTCTCGATTTCTCAAACTTGTCTGCCAGCTGGCCTGCGGTGGCCGAAAACAGGAAATACGGCAGGATGAATATGCCAGGCAGAATGGTGACCAGCATGGCTGAATCAAGGCTGGTCAGGCTGGCAGCATGAAATGCAACCAGCGTGATGAGTGCGGTCTTGAACATGTTGTCATTAAACGCGCCCCAGAATTGCGTCATGAAGAATGGCCTGAAACGCTTTTCTGTCATCAGTTTAAATTGGTTGCTCATGTGGTTCTTTCGGTGCTTATTGAGTAGGCATGCGTGCCTGTGGCTTGTGTAATGCGACTGATTGTTTATAGATTATATAGCGCGGCCAACAGTAATCAGGTGGTTTTAGCAGCCTCATGGATTACGCCTGCTCCGCCATGTTCTTCAGCGTGACATAATCCGTTTTTCCGGTACCCAGCAGCGGCAGTTCTTCTACCACAATCAACTTTCTCGCGACAGCAAGCTCCGGGTTGCCTAATTCCTTAGCGCTGCTGCTCAGTTGATCGCGGGTTAGATTGCTGTCGGTGGTGAACAGCAGGATGCTTTCGCCGCGCTGCGCATCCATCTGGGTGGTGGCCGCGTGCTGGTGCTGCGGCGAGGCATGGCTGGCGATGGTTTCCACGGTTTCGAGCGATACCATTTCACCGGCGACTTTGGCAAAGCGTTTAACGCGGCCTTTGATAAATAAAAAGCCATCTTCATCGATCTTTACAATATCGCCGGTGCTGTGCCAGCCTTCATCGCTTGCCTGGATCACGCCCGGGTTGTCATACAGGTAATACCCCAGCATCACATTGGGGCCACGTACCGATAGCAGGGCGCCATCTTCTATGCCGGGAACCGACTCAAGCTTTGACTCCAGCCCCGGTATCAGTGTGCCTACGGAGCCCGGTTTGCTGGCCATCGGTGTATTCACGGCCAGTACCGGCGCGCATTCAGTCGCGCCGTAACCTTCGAGGATACGGATGCCGAATTTATCCACCCAGGTCTTGCGCACTTCTTCATTGAGTTTTTCGGCCCCGGCGACGACGTAGCGTAATTTATAAAAGTCGTAAGGGTTGGCAAACTTGGCATAGTTACCCAGGAATGTGCTGGTGCCGAATAGCACGGTACAGCCGCGGTCGTAGATCACTTCCGGAATCACGCGGTAGTGCAATGGTGATGGATAGACGAACATGCGGCTGCCGGCCACCAGCGGCAGGATGGCGCCGCAGGTAAACCCAAACGCATGGAACAGCGGCAGCACCATCATGAATTTGTCCTGCATGGAGAAATCAATGATGGATTTGATCTGTGCGACATTGGCAAGGATGGTGCGGTGAGAATGTACCACGCCCTTGGGTTTACCCTCAGAGCCCGATGTAAACAAGACAACGGCAGGGTCGTTGGGGTTGCCCTTTGCAGCCACCAGCCGTGGGAGCCATAATGCAAACCCCATCAGCCACAGTTTATCCAGCCAGCTGAATTTTGGCCTTAAGTCTTCCAGGTAAATAATATCGATGCCTTGCAGCCCGGCAATGGTTTCTTCCAGTGCGGCAGCTTTGATGAATTCGCGCGAGCTGATCACTGTTTTGACGCAGGCTGCGGTACATGCATTCCGGATGCCGGCGCTGCCTGCCGTGTAATTGAGCATGGCAGGAATGCGCCCGAATGCACTTAAACCGAAAATCAGGCAAATCGTGTTGGTCACGTTGGGCATCATGACCCCTACATTTTCGTTCTGCCGTGTGATTTTGCCGGCCAGCCGGCCTAATGCCAGGCTTTTTTTCAGTAGTTCGCCGTAGGTTTCTTCAACCTGGCGCATATCCTCCACCAGAACGGTGCTGCGGCCATAAGTTGAGATTGCATCCAGGAAGGACTGGAACAGCGTGTTGATCTGTGTGGAGCTGAATAGCATGTCCTGCATTTCGCGGCGCATGGCATCGCCGGCCAGTTTGCGCCTGGCTTTTGCAGTAGGCGCCTCCGGCATTGCAATGTGGCGTGTGGGCAGGATGGTGATGTTGACTTTGGGCAGCAGCTTTTTGGCGTGCGGTTGGGATAGGCGGCTAAAGTAGGAATGTGAAGCACCTTCAATGCGCACCGGCAAAATCATGGCGCCGGTTTTGGCGGCCACAAAACCGGGGCCGTCATATACTTTCATCAGCGACCCGGTCAGCGTGATGCGCCCTTCCGGGAAGATGACGACCGGCTGCCCCGATTCCAGCAATTTGATGACTTTTTTCATGGCCAGCGGTGAAGATGGGTCAACCGCCAGGTAAGGGGTCAAACGCAGTATCTGCCTGAAGAACCAGTGGTTGAGTACGCTGGTATGTACAACAAATGTGGCGCGTATGGGCAGGAACAGACCCAGCAGCAGGCCATCGAGGAATGATTCGTGGTTGGCAATCACGAGCAGCTTCCCTTGTTTGGGAAGATTGGCAATGCCGTTAACATTGACTCTGAAAATAATTCGGCAAATCAGCTTTAGAAATTTTTCGATCATGGGTTTTCCCTCTTTTTGGATGCTTCAGGTTTCATTCTTGATATAGTCAAGTACGCGCTGTAATGCTTCGGTAACTACTTCTTTATTGATCCAGAAGTAAACTTCTTTACCCACTTTTTCTGAACTTAAGACGCCGGACTGGTGCAGGACTTTTAAATGATGCGTAACCGCCGTGCGGCTAAGTATGGTGGTAGACACGATCTGCAGGATGTTGAGTTTCTCGCCTTTTTCAAATGCAAGCAGAATGCGCTGCCTGTGTTCATCCCCTAGCGCCACAAAAATGGCGGCAGTGTTTTTAAAGTCAGCCGGTATGTCGGTAATGGATTTCATAACTAAATATTTAGTTATTTAGTTATTTGTGTCAAGTGATTTTAAGATGGAGTAATTGCAATAAAAAAGGGACGCTTGCGCGTCCCTTTGATTTACTGCTGGATATATATTTAGATCTGTTGCTTAGCTGTGGTAAGCACGTTCGCCGTGTGCGCTGGTATCTAAACCTTCGCGTTCGGATTCTTCGCTTACACGCAGGCCAACCAGCATGTCTACGATTTTGAATGCGATTACTGAAACAACAGCTGACAGTACGACTGCAGTGACTACAGCAGTGATCTGGGCAGTCATTTGTGCACCAAAGTCGTAAGCAGCTACGCCGTTGGTTACATAATCAACTACACCTGCGCCGCCCAGAGCCGGGTTTACGAACACACCGGTTGCCAGCGCACCGAAGATACCGCCGACAGCGTGGATGCCGAATACGTCTAAAGCATCGTCGTAACCTAACCAGTATTTCACTTTAGCTACGAAGAAGTAGCAGATCGGTGAAACCAGCAAGCCGATCACGATTGCACCCATTGGGCCTACGAAACCGCAAGCTGGGGTAATTGCAACCAGGCCTGCTACCGCACCGGAAGCTGCACCCAACATTGATGGTTTGCCTCTTAATGACCATTCTGTGAATGACCAGGCCAAAGTTGCTGCTGCCGCTGCGATTGTGGTGTTAACGAAAGCCAGTGCTGCATAACCGTTAGCTTCAAGGTTAGAACCGGCATTGAAACCATACCAGCCCACCCACAGTAAAGCTGCACCTACCATAGTTAAAGTCAGGCTGTGTGGCGTTAATGCTTCTTTGCCGTAGCCGATACGTTTACCGACCATGATTGCACCAACCAAACCGGCAACACCTGCGTTGATGTGAACTACCGTACCGCCTGCAAAGTCGAGTGCGCCTTTAGCCCATAACCAGCCGGCATTGGCAACGACAGTTTCCAGTGAAGCAGCTGTTGTGATCGCATCAGGACCGTCCCAGTACCAAACCATGTGTGCCAGTGGCAAGTATGCGAATGTAAACCAGATCACCATGAATATCAGGATTGCAGAGAATTTCATGCGCTCAGCAAAAGCACCTACGATCAATGCCGGGGTTATCGCTGCGAAAGTCAGTTGGAAGCCAACAAAGGTCAGTTCGGGGATGTAAACGCCTTTGCTGAAAGTCGCACCCAGTGATTCAGGAGTAACGCCAGCCAGGAACGCTTTACTCAAGCCGCCAAAGAAAGGACTGCCGCCGGTAAACGCAACGCTGTAGCCATAGATCGCCCACAAGACTGACATCAGTGAGAAAATCATGAATACTTGCATGAGTAATGACAGCATGTTCTTTTGGCGCACAAGGCCGCCGTAGAACAGCGCCAGGCCAGGAATCGCCATCAGGGTGACCAGCACGGTTGCTACCAGCATCCATGTGGTGTCGCCTTTGTTAGGCACCGGGGCAGGTGCGGCAGCTGCTTCGGCCGGAGCGGCTTCTGCAGGTGCGGCAACAGGTGCTGCATCTGCTACCGGAGCCGCGTCAGCCGTAGGTGCTACTTCTGCTGCAACTGCGTTGGCAGCAGGTGCGGCATCTTCAGCAAACGTAGCGCTTGTTGCGCCAAGGCCCAGCATCATGACCAAGGCAAACATCGAGAGTATTTTTTTCATGTTTATCTCCTTATAAAGCTTCAACGCCGGTTTCACCGGTGCGGATGCGATAAACTTGTTCAAGATTGAATACGAAGATCTTGCCGTCACCGATTTTGCCGGTAGCGGCTGATTTTTCAATCGCTTCGATTACCTGGTCCAGCAAGTCGTCATGAATGGCGATCTCGATTTTGACTTTAGGTAAAAAGTCTACAACATACTCAGCACCGCGATATAGCTCGGTGTGACCTTTCTGGCGGCCGAAACCTTTTACTTCGGTTACGGTGATGCCTTGTACGCCAATAATAGACAAGGCTTCTCTGACCTCGTCCAATTTAAATGGCTTGATAATTGCGGATACAAATTTCATACGTACCTCCTGGTTCTGTAGGAAAGCGGCAGCTTATTCAGTCATCCAGCTGCCGCTGGCTCTTGCTATACAAATGAAGCTATTAGAATGTCTTTTGTACAAATACCGTGAATTGGTCTTTGCCCAGGTGCTGGCCTGAGGCGTCGGTGAACACTGATTTCTTGGCATCCGTGTCAGTGTAATAACCACCTACGTTCACGCCGTTTTCAAACGCCTTGGTCAAGCCGATTTTCCAGTCTGCATAATCGTACCTGCTGTTGCTGACTGAACCAGTTTTACCTGTAAAGTCCTGGTAGCCATAATGCGCAATCGCAGTATAGCCTGTGCCGAATGGAACATTCAGGTTAAGTTCTGAGTAGGTAGTGCCGTCGGCATTATCGTAACCAAAAGCGCCATCCGAAACCACTGCTGAAACTTTACCGCTTAGCCAGCCGTAAGTCAGGCTGCCGTAAACCTCGGTTGTTTCAGCTTTCTTCACGCCTGGGTTTTTCCTGCCTGGGTAAATGTATTGCAGTAAACCGACGTTGTAGCTAATGCCGGTATCACCGATGGTATTGGCATAACCGCCATATACGTCCAATTCCAGGCTTGAGCTTTTGTAATAATCGCCATCGCTTAACCAGCTGATGTTTGAGCCCCATGCACCGGCATAAAAACCGCTGGCATGTGTGTAATCCACACCGCCTTGCAATGCTGGGTCTTCACGGGTTTGTGTCAAACCACGGAAAATGTATTGGCTATACAGGCCCACATTGTAAGCAACTGTATGTGGTGAAGCTGGTGCGGCTGCCGGGGCAGCTTCTTCGGCCATTGTAATGACAGGCGCTGAAAGTGCGCTTAATACGGCAAGTGATAATAATGATTTACGCATATTGCTGACTCCTGAATAAAAATAAGGTGATTAATAAAAACACACACAGGATGTTAAGCAAGGCGTATGCCAACAATTTTTTTGTTAATAATCAGTAAGATAGATAAATATATTATTCTATTTCGAATGTAAATTTTTTTAATAATCTGATAAACTGGCTCAAATCATTAAGGAATTTAATATGCTTGACTCCCAAAAGATAAATGAAATATCTAATAAAATCAAGGATGTAGTAAGTTCTTCCCCTTTGGGTGATGTCGAAAAAAACTTAAATGCACTATTAAGGGGCGTGTTCACCAAAATGGAGCTTGTGACCCGCGAGGAGTTTGAGGTGCAGGCAGAGGTGCTGCGGAATACGCGGCAGAAACTGGCGCTGCTGGAGGCCAGGCTGGCAGAGCTGGAGGCAGCCGGATCAGGAACGCAGCAAAAACCATGAGTAACGCAGCAAGAATCATGAGTCCATGTAGATGAGCCTCGCGGTTCTTTATAGCCGGGCATTAACTGGCATGGATGCGCCGGAAGTGGTGGTTGAAGTGCATCTGGCCAATGGCCTTCCCAGCTTTACGATCGTTGGCCTGCCTGAAGCCGAGGTTAAGGAAAGCAAAGACCGGGTGCGCGCTGCGCTGCAGACTGCCCGGTTTGAATTTCCGGCTCGGCGTATCACGGTTAACCTTGCCCCGGCGGATCTACCGAAAGAAAGCGGGCGCTATGATTTACCTATCGCCTTAGGCATTCTGGCAGCCAGTGGCCAAATCCCATCAGATGCTTTATCAAGATACGAATTTGCCGGTGAGCTGGCGCTCACAGGCGAGTTACGCCCGATTCGCGGCGCCTTGGCCATGACTTATAAATCCTGCAGGAGTGGCCGTGCTTTTGTGCTGCCGGCAGATAGTGCGGCAGAAGCCGCCTTGGTGAATGACGCAGTGGTTTTTCCTGCGCAGTCATTGCTGGAGGTTTGCTCACATTTGTGCGGGCGCACTGCATTAGTGCAACTGGCCGCCGCCAGTAACTGTGCGAAAATCCCTTATGCCGATTTTGATGAAGTCAAGGGGCAGGCAGGGCCCAAGCGGGCGCTGGAAATCGCCGCCGCCGGTGGCCACAGTGTCATTATGAGCGGGCCGCCCGGCGCCGGCAAGAGCATGCTCGCCCATCGATTTGCCGGTATTTTGCCCGGCATGACTGAAGCGGAGGCTCTGGAATCGGCCGCGCTGCAATCGCTGAATGCCAATTACAAGCCGGAAAACTGGAAACGCAGGCCATTCCGGGCGCCGCATCATACTGCATCCGGCGTTGCGCTGGTAGGCGGTGGCGGGATACCGCGCCCCGGTGAAATCTCGCTGGCACATCATGGGGTTTTATTTCTGGATGAGCTGCCTGAGTTTGACCGTAAAGTGCTGGAGGTTTTACGCGAGCCGCTTGAGAGCGGCCAGATCACGATTTCACGCGCTGCCCGCCAGGCGGATTTTCCGGCGCGGTTTCAGCTGATTGCGGCAATGAATCCCTGTCCATGCGGCTACCTGGGGCATTACAACAATAAGTGCCGTTGCACGCCGGATCAGGTGGCACGTTATAAAGCCAGGATTTCAGGCCCCTTGCTTGACCGCATTGACCTGCATATTGAAGTATCTGCCTTGAAAGAGGACGAGCTGACCAATGTCAGCGCTGCAGAAAGCAGTGATGTGATTCGCGCCAGGGTGGAACATGCGCGCGAAATCCAGCTGCGGCGGCAAGGCAAGCCAAATTTCATGCTCGGCACACCGGAAATCGACCGGTTCTGCCAGCCTGATGATGCCGGGCTTACTTTGCTGAAAGCGGCTATCTCGAAGCTTAACCTGTCTGCGCGCGCTTATCATCGCATTCTGAAGGTGGCGCGTACGGTGGCTGATCTGGCAGGTGATGTGCACATCAAGCCCGCGCACATTGCAGAAGCCGTGCAATACCGGCGTGGCGATATTTAGCGCAAAGTGCAGGCTGGCCTGTGGGCGTCGCTGTACTTTGCTGGTTTACGGTTATTGCACAGGCAACACTTTTGCAAGTGCGTTAATTAAACATTCGCTTGCATGGTAAAATCACGCAATATTTAAAGATGCATTTTTAATGAGCCAGCCTAACTTATCCCCTACAGAAGCCAAATTACGCGCGCTGTTAAAGCAGCGCATCCTCATCCTGGATGGCGCAATGGGCACCATGATTCAGCAATATAAGCTGAGCGAAGCGGATTACCGCGGCGCGAAGCCAAATGGAGAAAATGGTCGCTTTGCCGGTTTCAAGGCGCCGGCTGGCGAGCGTGAGCTGTTTGTCAAAGGTAATAACGAACTGCTCACATTGACGCAGCCGCATATCATTCAGGAAATCCACGAGAAATACCTGGCTGGCGGTGCCGATATTATTGAAACCAACACCTTTGGTGCAACCAGCGTCGCGCAGGATGATTACCACATGGCACATCTCGTGTATGAGATGAACGTGGAATCGGCTAAGCTCGCCAAGGCTGCCTGCCTCAAATACAGCACGCCTAATAAACCACGTTTCGTGGCTGGTGCCCTAGGCCCTACGCCTAAAACGGCTTCCATCTCACCAGATGTGAATAACCCGGCGGCACGCAATGTGAGTTTCGACCAATTGGTTGCTGCTTACCTTGAGCAGACGCGCGCACTGGTTGAGGGCGGTGCCGACATTCTGATGGTGGAAACCATTTTTGATACGCTCAACTGTAAAGCCGCCTTGTTTGCGATTGACAGCTTTTTCGAGGAGTATGGCAGCACCCTGCCTATCATGATCTCCGGCACGGTGACCGATGCTTCCGGACGTATCCTGTCAGGCCAGACCGTCACTGCATTCTGGCATTCCGTACGCCACGCAAAGCCGCTGACTATAGGCCTGAACTGCGCCTTGGGGGCGACGCTGATGCGGCCTTATGCGGAAGAACTGTCGAAGATCGCCGATACTTTTGTGTGCATCTATCCGAATGCGGGCTTGCCCAACCCGATGAGCGACACCGGTTTTGATGAAACGCCGGATGTGACCTCCAGCCTGGTGAAAGAGTTTGCCGATAGCGGTTTTGTGAATATTGCGGGCGGCTGCTGCGGCACCACGCCAGCGCATATCAACGCGATCTATGAGGCGATTAAAGACCTGCCGCCAAGGCAGGTACCCGATATCCCGCCTGACACCAGGCTTTCCGGCCTTGAGCCATTCATCATTGATGACAATTCACTGTTCGTGAACGTGGGTGAGCGCACCAATGTCACCGGCAGCAAAGCGTTTGCACGCATGATCATCAACGAGCAGTACGAAGAAGCCCTGAGCGTTGCGCGCCAGCAGGTGGAGAATGGCGCACAGGTCATCGACATCAACATGGATGAAGGCATGCTGGACGCGGTGAAAGCCATGACGCATTTCCTGAACCTGATTGCTTCCGAGCCTGATATTGCGCGGGTGCCGATCATGATCGACTCATCCAAATGGTCGGTGATAGAGGCCGGCCTCAAGTGTGTGCAGGGCAAGTCTATCGTCAACTCCATTTCGATGAAAGAAGGCGAAGCAGAATTCCTGCGCCAGGCGAAACTATGCCATCGTTATGGCGCTGCGGTCATCGTGATGGCGTTCGATGAAAAGGGTCAGGCCGATACTTATGAGCGCAAGATCGAGATCTGCAAACGTGCTTATGATCTGCTGGTGGCAACAGGGTTCCCGGCCGAGGACATCATATTCGACCCGAACATTTTTGCGATTGCTACCGGTATTGATGAGCATAACAACTATGCCGTTGATTTTATTAACGCGACGCGCTGGATCAAACAGAACCTGCCGCACGCCAAAATCTCCGGCGGTGTTTCCAACGTGAGTTTCAGTTTCCGTGGCAATGACCCCGCCCGCGAGGCGATTCATACCGTGTTTCTGTACCATGCCATCAAGGCGGGCATGACCATGGGCATCGTCAACGCCGGCATGATGGGTGTTTACGATGATCTGGAGCCGGAGTTGAAAGAACGCGTGGAGGATGTGGTGCTGAACCGCAGGCCGGATGCCACCGAACGTATGATCGAAATTGCCGGTACCCTGAAAGCGGGCGGTAAAAAAGAAGAAGCGACGCTGGAGTGGCGCGGCACGCCGGAAAGCCCTGTCAGCGTACAGAAGCGGCTGGCGCATGCTATGGTGCATGGCATTACCGAATTTATCGTGGAAGATACCGAAGAAGCAAGGCTGGAAGTCATGAACAATGGCGGCCGTCCGATTCATGTGATTGAAGGCCCGCTCATGGATGGCATGAACGTGGTGGGCGACCTGTTCGGTCAGGGCAAGATGTTCCTGCCGCAGGTGGTGAAATCGGCACGTGTCATGAAGCAGGCCGTAGCCCACCTGATCCCGTTCATCGAAGAAGAAAAAGCGCTCGAAGAACAACGCACCGGTATTGTGGCCAAGCCCAAGGGTAAAGTCGTGATTGCAACCGTGAAGGGCGATGTGCATGACATCGGCAAGAACATCGTTTCAGTCGTGCTGCAATGCAATAACTTTGAAGTGGTGAACATGGGCGTGATGGTGCCTGCGGCAGAGATCCTGGCCATGGCCAAGGCCGAGAATGCCGACATCATCGGCCTATCCGGCCTGATTACGCCATCGCTGGAAGAAATGGCCTATGTTGCCAAAGAGATGCAGCGTGACCCGCATTTCAGCGGTTTGAAAACGCCGCTGCTGATTGGCGGCGCAACGACTTCACGCGCGCACACCGCGGTCAAAATCGCGCCGCACTATGATGGCCCGGTGATTTATGTGCCGGACGCGTCGCGCTCTGTCGCCGTGATGCAGTCATTGCTCACGCCGGAGAGCCGTGATGAGTATATCCAGGAAGTGCAGGCCGATTACGAGAAGGCCCGTACCCAGCATGCCAATAAAAAAGGCACGCCGCTGCTCACCATTGCAGAAGCGCGCGCCAATAAAGCGAAACTTTCATTCAGCGCTGATGCGGCACCGGTAAAACCCAAGTTCATCGGGCGCCGTGTATTCAAGAATATCGACCTGGCGCTGATCGCCCAGTATATCGACTGGTCTCCGTTTTTCCAGACCTGGGATCTGGCCGGCCCTTATCCCGCCATCCTCACTGACAAAGTCGTGGGCGAGGCGGCAAGCAAAGTATTTGAAGAAGCACAGGCCATGCTCAAGAAAATCATCGATGGCCGCTGGTTAAGCGCCAGCGGTGTCATTGCGCTGATGCCGGCCAATACGGTGCATGACGATGATATTGAGATCTATACCGATGAAACCCGCAATGAAGTGGCATTCATTTATTACGGCATGCGCCAGCAGACGGTAAAACCGGTAATCGACGGAGTGGCAAGGCCTAATCAGTGCCTGAGTGATTTTATCGCACCTAAGGGTACAGATGACTACATTGGCCTGTTTGCCGTGAGCGCCGGCATGGGCATGGAAAAGCGCCTGGCCCAGTTTGAAGCTGCGCACGATGACTACAGCGCAATCATGTTCAAATCCCTTGCTGACCGCTTGGCAGAAGCGTTTGCCGAATACATGCATGAGCGTGTGCGTACTGATTTCTGGGGTTATGCGGCTCATGAGCACCTGGATGCCGATGCGTTGATCAAAGAGCAATACCAGGGCATACGTCCTGCACCCGGTTACCCGGCCTGCCCGGACCATACCGTGAAAACGGACATGTTCAGGCTGCTGCAATGCGAGGAGGTCGGCATGGCGCTGACTGATTCTTTTGCCATGCAGCCGGCGGCAGCGGTATCAGGTTTTTATTTTGCGCATAAAGATGCGAAATATTTCAGTGTCGACAAGATTGGCGAAGACCAGCTGCTGGATATGGCAAAACGCAGAAACCTGCCTAAAGAATATTTAGAACGCTGGCTGGCGCCGAATCTGGGCTAAAAAATATAAAAGTTATACATATAGAAATAACATGTATAGAAAATAAACTTTTTTATACAAATAACGTGATATATGTATAGAATATGCTTGATGAATATACAAGCCAAACAATTTGCTTCTATGCTTGAATTGTCCAGATTAAACGAAGGGCTTTTTGAAACTCTTGCTGTGATGAAAAAACTGGCAAGTGCTAATCGAGCGCTTGCTGAATTAAAAGGTTTGGTTGCAACCATTCCTAATCAAGGCATATTGATTGATACGCTTTCAATTCAAGAGGCAAAGGATAGCTCGGAAATTGAAAGCATTGTCACTACGCATGATGAGCTTTTTCAGCAGAACATATTTCCGGATAGGCAAAATCCTGCGGCAAAAGAGGTTAAAAGGTATGTGGCGGCCCTGCATTTAGGGTATGAATTGTTAGTCGATACAGGCTTGCTGACTTCTAATAACATTAAACAAATCCAGGCTGTGCTGGAAGAAAATGATGCGGGTTTTCGTACGCAATCCGGCACCACTTTAAAAAATAACTTTGGAGAAGTCGTTTACACGCCACCACAAAGCATCCATGAAATTGAACAGCTAATGCAGGATTTGGAGGTGTTTATCAATGATCCGGTCACCAGCAGTCTGGATCCCCTGATAAAAATGGCGATTATTCATCATCGCTTCGAAACGATTCACCCTTTCTATGATGGCAATGGGCGTACTGGCAGAATTATCAATGTGCTCTATTTGGTACAGCAGAATTTGCTGACAATCCCTGTCTTGTATTTAAGTGCATATATCAATCGTAATAAACAAGAATATTATCGCCTGCTGCAGTCTGTGCGGGATGACGGGAATTGGGAACCTTGGATTCTGTATATATTGGATGCTGTTGAGAACACTGCAAGTATTACCATACGCAAGGTCATGGCGATCAGGGATGCGATGATGCAGTATAAACACCATATCAGGCAGCGTTATAATTTTTACAGTCAGGATTTAATCAATCATCTCTTTAAGTTCCCATATACAAAGATTTCTTTTCTGGAACGTGATATTGGGGTTTCCAGAATTACTGCAACCAAATACCTCAAAGAATTATCTGCGGATGAAAAGAATCTTCTGCAATTAACAAAAAAAGGGCGCGATATTTATTTCATTAATACAGCGCTTTATAACATACTGGTAGAAAATTAATGCATATCCATATCTTAGGTATCTGCGGCACATTCATGGGCGGCATTGCGGTTCTGGCCAAGCAGGCCGGACATAAAGTGACCGGCTGCGATGCCAATGTGTATCCACCGATGAGTACACAGCTCGAAGCGCAAGGCATCGCGCTGATTGAAGGTTTTTCACCCGAACAGGTTCAACTCAACCCCGATATTTATGTGATCGGCAATGTGGTCTCGCGCGGCAATCCGCTCATGGAAGAAATCCTGAACCGCGGCCTGCCTTATATTTCTGGCCCGCAGTGGCTGGCAGAGAATGTATTGCAAGGTAAGTGGGTACTCGCTGTCGCCGGTACGCATGGCAAAACCACCACCAGTTCCATGCTGGCATGGATACTGGAGTACGCCGGCCTTGCCCCCGGCTTTCTGATCGGCGGCGTGCCGGAAAATTTCAGTGTGTCGGCACGTTTGCCGCAAGCGCCGGTGCAGGATGCCAACAGCACTTCCCCTTTCTTCGTTATAGAGGCGGATGAGTACGACACGGCGTTCTTCGATAAACGCTCCAAGTTTGTGCACTACCGTCCACGCACTGCCGTGCTGAATAATCTGGAGTTTGACCATGCGGATATCTTTGAAGATCTGGCCGCGATTGAAAAGCAGTTTCACCATCTGGTACGTACCGTGCCGCAGCAAGGGCTGGTGGTTGCCAACGGCAAGGAGGCCAGCCTGCAAAGGGTGATCGATAAAGGCTGCTGGACGCCGGTGGAAAAATTCGGCACCGATGCCGACTGGCAAGCGGCCAATGCACAGGGTGACGGCAGTTTTGATGTGGTATACCAGGGTAAATCGCAAGACCGTGTGGCGTGGAACCTGCTGGGCGAGCATAACCGCATGAATGCGCTTGCCAGCATTGCCGCGGCACGCCACGCAGGTGTGGCGGTGGATGTGAGCATTGCCGCGCTGACAGTGTTCAAAAATGTGAAGCGCCGCATGGAGCTGCGCGGCGTGGTGAACGGGATCAGTGTCTATGATGACTTCGCGCATCACCCGACCGCGATTGAAACCACAGTGGCAGGTTTGCGCGGAAAAGTAGGCACAGCAAGGATACTGGCGGTGCTGGAGCCACGTTCCAACACCATGAAACTGGGGGTTATGAAAAGCGCATTGCCAGCCAGCCTGAAAGAGGCTGACCAGGTTTTCTGCTATCAGGCAAACCTGGGTTGGGATGCGAAAGAGGCGTTGGCGCCGATCAGTGCGAAAACCCAGGTACACGATGATTTGAACCGGCTGGTCAGCGCAATCGCGCAACAAGCGCAGGCGGGCGACCACGTGCTGGTCATGAGCAACGGCGGTTTTGGCGGAATACACCAAAAGCTGCTCGACGCATTAAAAACTGTTGTGTAGAGTGTGAAAATTTGACGACAGTGCGTACCGAACCCAGGTTGAATAACATGAATCCACTCATATCCAAGCTTAAATCCATGAGCGGTATGAGCATTGCGTTATGGTTTTCCGGCTTGTTTCATGTGGTTCTGCTGAGCATCCACTTCGAGCCGCAGCTTAATAAATTCAAGGACAACCTCGCGATACTGGAAGTCGTGCTGGTCAATGCGAAAACACAATCCAAACCCGACAATACCGAGGTTTATGCACAGGCTAATCTGGATCGTGGCGGCAATACCGAGCAAGACCGCAAGTTGAAGACAGCCCTGCCGGTATTAAAGGCGCAGAAGTCTGAGCAGACCCCCAAGCCGGTTGCAACCAGTAAACAGGCAGCGCAGGCAACCCTGCAGGCTGCCAGTGAGGTGCGTGAACAGAAGCGTGTTGCCGAGCTGGAAAAGCAGGCTCAGGAATTAATGACGCAGATTAATGCCAAAAAAACCGTAGAGTCTCCACCAGTGCAGAAAGCGGCCGCCAAAGAAGCGCAAACGGAAAATCAGGCAACCCCGAATAAAAAACTGGATATGGATGCTATCGCGGCCGCAGCACTGGAGATGGAAAAACTGGAAGCGATTATTTCCAAACAGCAGGATGAATACCAGAAACGTCCAAAACGTAAATTCGTAGGCGGACGTACCAAAGAGTATAAATATGCGCTCTATGTTGAATCCTGGCGCCAGAAAGTTGAAAAAATCGGTAACCTGAATTACCCCGAAGCTGCCCGTGACCTGAAGTTATACGGTCAACTGCAGATGACCGTATCAATCAAGCCGGATGGCAGTGTCGATTCGATAGAGATCAACCGCAGCTCCGGACATAAGGTGCTCGACGCAGCAGCAAAACATATCGTGGAACTGGGTGCGCCTTATGCGCAGTTTCCGGAAGATATACGCAAAGAAGTTGATATCCTGAGCATTACCAGGACTTGGACATTCACCAAAGAAGACAGCCTTGCCACCGAATAGCCATTATCTTTTGCATTTCTACGTTGTTATTCTCGCTTGCCGTACTGTTCGTACTGCCTGCGCTCGAATGCCTAGTAGAAATACAAAATCTTAATGGCTAATGATTTTCTGAAAATCAAAATATCCTACGTTGGCTGCGGTTCGCCGTACTATGATCATCCGTCATTCCCGCGTAGGCGGGAATCCAGGCAATGTGGTAGTAAAGAGTGGTTGCTGCATCACTGGATTATTTAAGAGAATGGCGATGGCATAAGTGCCAAATCTTAATGGATTGAATAATTTCTGAGCCGGACGGAGTGAGCAGGTAAACTTAATAAATGACGTTAATAAAGATTATTGCGAGAACCCAATGACAAACTATTATGAACATCACGTGTTTTTCTGCCTGAACCAGCGTGAAGACGGCGCTGCCTGCTGCATGGACAAAGGTGCCGGCGCGGCTTTTGACCATATGAAAGCACAGGTGAAAAAATTGAACCTGAACGGCAAAGGCAAGGTACGCGTGAATCGTGCCGGCTGTTTTGACCGCTGCGGGGAGGGGCCTCTATTGGTGGTTTATCCGCAGGCGGTCTGGTATACGTTTGTGGATAATGAAGATATAGACGAAATCATCGAGAGCCATCTGAAAAACGGCAAGATCGTCGAGCGCCTGGTGGTTGCCTAGCGCCTTCCTGTTTTAGGCTTAAGGTCAGTCAGTGTTGAGCGCGCATGTAATATGCGCGTTCATTTTTTGTTTCAGCAGGTCAATGGTTGCGGCATCAAGCGCCGTTGGCCGGCTCTCACGCACGGTTTCACCCCAATGTGAATTAGGAAAATGCCTGTCGTTTTCGAAGCGCGGAATCACATGCCAGTGCAGGTGCGGGGTTTTGTTGCCCAGGCTAGCCAGGTTAATTTTATCCGGGTTAAACATTTCCCGTAACGCGAGCTCAACTGCAAATACGGTTTTCATCATGCGTGCGCGTTCCGTTGGCACCAGGTCAGTCATTTCCTTGATGTGTGCCAGCAGTTCCACCCGGCAGTAGGCCGGGTAATCTGCATCATTTAATAGTACGACACGACAGAACTGATCCTGCCACAGTATCGGGTGCGGGCATGGCTGGCAAAGAGCGCATGCCATGCTATGACGCTTCCAGCATGCGGTCAAGCGTAAGCTTGGCCAGCTTGGCTTCATGTGCTGGCACTTTGATCTGGTTAACCACATTGCCTTCGGCCAGGTTTTCCAATACCCATGCCAGGTGCTGCGGGTCAATGCGCGCCATGGTAGAGCACTCGCATACCACGTGGCTCATGAACTGCACCAGTTTCCCTTGCGGTTTCATCTGTTCAGCCAGGCGGCTAACCAGGTTCAGTTCGGTGCCGACCAGCCATTTGGTATCCGGCGCAGCCTCGCTGACGGTTTTCAGGATAAACTCGGTTGAACCTACATAGTCGGAATGCTGGCATACCTCAAATGGTGATTCAGGGTGGGAAATGACGATGCCATCCGGATGCTGCTGGCGGAATTGGGTGATGTTCTGCAAGCGGAACATCTGGTGTACCGCACAATGCCCTTTCCATAACAGGATCCTGGCATTCTTGATTTGCTCAACCGTAAGGCCGCCCATCGGCAGGTCAGGGTCCCACACCGGCATCTGCTCCAGGGGAATGCCCATTTTATAACCGCTCCAGCGGCCAAGGTTCTGGTCCGGGAAGAACAGCACTTTTTCGCGCTGCGCAAAGCCCCATTCCAGGATTTTAGGCGCATTGGTGCTGGTGCAGACAATACCGCCATGCTCACCGCAGAAGGCTTTCAAATCAGCAGCAGAGTTGATGTAGGTGATCGGGGTGATGGTTTCATCAAAGTCGAGCACTTTATTAAGTTCGCGGTAGCTGCGCTCTACTTTTGCCAGGTTAGCCATGTCAGCCATCGAGCAGCCGGCAGCGAGGTCGGGAAGAATCGCGATCTGATCCGGGCGGCTCAGGATATCGGCGACCTCTGCCATAAAGTGAACGCCCAGGAATACGATGTATTCCGCATCGACCTCGGATGCGTAGCGCGACAGTTTGAGCGAGTCGCCGGTATAGTCGGAATGGCGGTAGACGCTTTCGTGCTGATAGTGATGACCCAGGATCACCAGGCGCTTACCCAGCTTTTGCCTGGCCGCAATGATACGGCGCTGACAGTCCGCATCTTCCACGGCCTGGAATTTCTCAAATTTAATCGGTGATACTTGCATATAAAACCTTTGTACAATTAATTCTTGAATCAAAAAATATGCTGCTGTGCAGTTTGCGCGAACCAGTCGCCGACATTTTACATTTTAAGGCCATGGCGTTCACCTAATCTTTTCAGGGCGTCAATGTTGGTCCATGAAAAAACCCGTTTCGCAGCCTCACGCCAGTCCACCCATTCGTAGCGGACGTGCTCGCCAGGCGCCAGCGTAACCGGCAAGGCAGCCGGTACTGTCAGGGCAAACAGGTGTTCGCGGTTTTCTGTGACGCCAGGCGCGTAGCGATGGCGCCAGTGCGGGTAAATTTCATATACATTCGACACCTGCCAGTCCTGCAGTTCATATTGTGCGGCATCCAGGCCCGTTTCCTCACGCACTTCCCTGACTGCGGCCTGTCGTGGCGTTTCACCGTCTTCCAGGCTGCCGGTCACCGATTGCCAGAAGCCGGCTTTATCGGCACGTTCCATGATCAGTACCTGCAGATCTGGCGTGTGAATCAATACCAGCGCCGAAATCGGGGTTTTATACGTTTTCAAGTATCGTCAGTGCTTCAGTTATTTAGAGGGGGATTTACCGGGTGCGTTCGTTAAATTCTTGGGCAGCTGGAAAACCACGTTCTCGACGACACCCTGTAATTCCTCTACCTGGTCAGCGCCAAGCTGCTGCAATTTAGCAATGACTTCCTGCACCAGTATTTCAGGGGCGGAAGCGCCGGCTGAAACGCCGATCTTTTGTTTATTGAGCAGCCATTCTGGTTTGAGAAAGCTGGCGTTGTCCACCATGTAGGCTTCGATCCCCTGGTTCTGCGCAACTTCACGCAGGCGGTTGGAGTTGGAGCTGTTGGGTGAGCCGACAATAATGACCAGGTCGCAGTCTTTGGCCATGATTTTGACGGCATCCTGACGGTTTTGCGTGGCATAGCAAATACTGTCGCTTCTGGGTGCCTTGATCCTGGGGAAGCGTTTCTGCAATGCATCGACCACACGGGCGGCATCATCCAGCGATAGCGTGGTTTGGGTGACATAAGCCAGCTTTTCCGGGTTCTGCACCTGCAGGCTGGCCACATCTTCCGGCGTTTCCACCAGGTACATGCCGGTGGCATCTTCCTGTTCGTCAACCTGACCCGGTTCAATTTGACCCGGTTCAATCTGGCCCATAGTACCTTCGACTTCAGGGTGCCCCTTGTGGCCGATCATGATGATTTCCAGGCCGTCTTTGCGCATCTTGGCAACTTCAATATGCACTTTTGTCACCAGTGGGCAAGTGGCGTCAAATGCTGTCAGGCCGCGCCGTTCTGCTTCTGCGCGCACTGCTTTCGAAACGCCGTGCGCGCTGAATATGACGGTGCTGCCGGCCGGGATTTCATCGAGCTCTTCAATAAAAATCGCCCCTTTGGCACGCAGCTGGTCTACAACGAATTTATTATGCACGACTTCATGACGCACATAAATCGGGGCGCCGAACTTTTCCAGCGCCTGCTCCACGATGATGATGGCGCGGTCTACCCCGGCACAAAAGCCGCGTGGGTTGGCAAGCAGGATGTTCGTCTCTTTGTTCATTTGTTCTGTATCTTTAGTTCAATTAAGCAAGGTTTGAAAGTGTAATCGCGCATATTCAAACCAACTGATTTTTCAGGTGGCAGGTGCATCGGGTATAATTGTTCCAAATTTTAATTCACAAGTTTTAATTAATGATTAATAAAGCCTCGCTATGAAAAACACCGCAACCTTACTGATTACCTGTCCGGATGCCAAAGGCATTGTGGCGGCAATTGCTGATTTTTTACTCCAGCACAATGCCAACATTTTACACGCAGACCAGCATCAGGATGCAGAAAATAATTTATTCCTGATGCGCGTGGAATGGGATCTTGCCGGATTTAACCTGGATGAAGCCCAATTCAATCAGGCATTTGCAGTTATCGCCGATAAATTCAGCATGCAGTGGCAATTAAAGTTATCGCAGCACAAAGCGCGTGTTGCCATCATGGTGTCGCAGTATGACCATTGCCTGGCGGATTTGTTGCATCGGCATAAAAGCGGTGAACTGGCCTGTGAAATTCCGCTCGTGATCAGTAATCACCGCGATACCGAGAAACTGGTGCAGTTCTATGGCGTAGACTTCCATTACATTGCCGTGACCAAAGACAACAAGGCGGAAGCCGAAGCTGCCCAGTTTAAACTGTTCGATCAATACAACATTGATTTGATCGTGCTGGCGCGTTACATGCAGATATTGTCACCCGATTTCGTGTCACGCTACCCGCAGCGCATCATTAATATCCATCACTCATTCCTGCCGGCATTTATCGGCGCCCGCCCTTATCACCGTGCGTTTGAACGCGGCGTGAAGCTGATTGGTGCGACCGGTCACTATGTGACGGAAGTGCTGGATGAAGGCCCGATCATTGAGCAAGGTATCGAGCGTATCTCGCATCGTGACCAGGTGGAAGACCTGATCCAGAAGGGACGTGACCTGGAGCGTGTGGTGCTGTCGAAAGCCGTGCGCTGGCATATTGAAAACCGTATTTTGCTGTACGCGAACAAAACCGTGATTTTTGACTGATTTCAAATTCGATTCATCGCTGACACGGCGTTACCTGGTTCGATTGTGAACAATAAAAAAGCGAAGATTAATCTTCGCTTTTTTATTGCTTAAATTTAGCAGCTATTCAATGACGGTTTCCAGTGCGAATAGATCCTGCACTTTTTCCCGCTGGCGAATCACGATCGTCCGGTCGCCATCCACCATCACTTCTGCGGCACGCGGACGCGTGTTGTAATTGCTGGACATGCTCATGCCGTAAGCGCCGGCAGACATGATCGCCAGCAAGTCACCCTCGGCTAATGCCAGTTCCCGGTCGTGGCCAAGAAAGTCGCCGCTCTCGCACACCGGGCCCACGATTTCGTAATTATGCGTATTCGCCACACGCGGTTTAACGGCTTCAATCGCATGGTAAGCATCATAAAGCGCCGGGCGCATCAGGTCATTCATGGCGGCATCTACAATGGCAAAGTTTTTGGTTTCGGTATGTTTCAGGTATTCCACCTTGGTCAGCAGCACGCCTGCATTCCCTACCAGCGCGCGCCCCGGCTCGAACACCAGCTTGATATTGCGTTTGCCCAGCTTGGCCAGCATCGCTTGTGCGTAGTCGCCGAATTCCGGCGGGGTTTCATCGCTGTAACAGATGCCGATGCCACCGCCGAGGTCGATATGCTGGATATGGATCTTGTTCTTGGCCAGCGCATCCACCAGTGCCAGTACGCGGTCGAAAGCATCCATGAATGGAGATAATTCGGTAATCTGCGAGCCGATATGGCAATCTACACCGTGGATTGCAATGTTAGGCATGGCGGCTGCCTGCAGGTAAATATCGAGTGCATCTTCATAAGCGACGCCGAATTTATTGTTTTTCAGGCCGGTAGAAATGTAAGGGTGTGTCTTTGCATCTACGTTCGGATTCACGCGCAGCGAAACCGGAGCCACTTTACCCATGTAACCTGCGATGTCATTCAGGCGCACCAGCTCGCTGGCAGACTCCACGTTAAAGCAGAAAATGCCGGCTTCAAGCGCAGCACGCATTTCGTCTGCGGTTTTGCCCACACCGGAAAATACCACTTTGGATGGGTCGCCGCCGGCAGCAAGCACCCTGGCGAGTTCGCCGCCCGATACGATGTCAAACCCGGCACCCAGCTTGGCGAACAGGTTCAGGATGGCCAGGCTGGGGTTGGATTTAACGGCAAAGCATACCAGGTGATTGGTGCCTTTGAATCCTGCATCAAAGCGCTCAAAAGCCTGGGTAAGTGCGGATCTGGAATACACGTAGCAAGGCGTGCCATGATTTTCCGCGATCTGGTTAAGGGCTACATGCTCGGCATGCAGTGTGTTGTCTTTGAAATTAAATGCGTTCACGGTGGTGGTTTGTCGATATATTGAGGGTTGGGCTGGATTATTTGCCGGACTGGGTCGGCTGCGGATACTGCTGTTCCGGAATGTAGAGCGGGCCCTTGGTGCCGCAGGCGTTCAGTGCAAGGCAGGCGGCCAGCAGAAGCATGATTTTTTTAGTCAGTTTTTGCATAATCAGCGATACGGTAAATTTTGTTTAAAATTTTTTAACAAACTGTCAGCTATGCTGAAAGCAGCTCGGCTATTCTATCATTTTTTATAACGATCTACTTTCTGTATCCATGCCAGATTGCGATTGAAGGTGTTTGCAACCGCCTGATTCGCGGAGATGTAACCGCTTATTGTGTAAAATTTACCGATTGTCAGGTGTTAATAGACAATGGAAATAGCAAGGTGCATGATGCACAGTAGTAAATAAGGTAAAAAATAATATGACCAGCCTATTAAAATATAAACGTCGTCTTCAGGCCAGGCATGGCGGTTTTACTATGGTGGAATTGCTTGTAGCCGTAGCGATCATCGGCTTATTGGCCTCTATTGCTTTTCCCAGTTACCTGGAATACGTAAAAAAAGGGCGGCGTGCGGCGGCGCAGTCGCATTTGATGGATGTGGCACAGCATCAGCAGCAGTATCTGCTCGATACCCGCACTTATGCGGCAGACCTTGCGTCACTTAACCTGACGACGCCTTCGGATGTTTCCAGTTATTACACGATTTCGATTACGGTCGGTGACGGCGCCCCGCCTGCATTTACGGTTACCGCAACCCCGGCTGCGGGGTCGGCGCAGGCGTCGGACGTTACATTGACCCTGACCAATACAGGCGCTAAAACGCCCGCGGATAAATGGTAGCGATTGCTGCGTTGCAAAAGTTGAATGCCAGGGCTGGCATTCCTGCCCGTTCGAGTGCAGGGTTTACCTTAGTCGAACTGGTGATTACGATTGCAGTCGTCGGTATTCTGGCAGCGATAGCCACGCCTTCATTTTCCGGGATGATTGCCAATAACAAGGCAAGAGGGGTGGCTGCAGATTTGTATTTTGATTTAGCCAGGGCTCGCAGCGAAGCGGTCAAGCGCAATATGGAAGTGACTTTGTCACCCAGTGATGACGGCTGGAAAAAAGGCTGGAAAGTTTATCCATCAAATAGCGCGGATAATCTTCTGGAAGATCATAGCGTCAGTGGGGACAATGTCAGTGTGAGCGGGCCTGGAAGCGTCAAGTACAACAGTTCAGGCCGTGTCGGCGGCTCAGTGTCTTTCGCCATTGAAGCTACGGTAGGGGCTGCTACGGCCAATGCCTGTGTAACGGTGAGCCTGAGCGGGCTGCCAAAAGTGAAAAATAGCACATGTTAAAACAGCAATCACCACATCGGAAACATCAGGCGGGCACCACCTTGCTGGAGGTGATGGTCACTATTGTGATCCTGGCATTCGGCCTGCTTGGCCTTGCCGGGCTGCAGATGAAAACACGCACCGTTGAGCTTGAGTCATACCAGAGAAGCCAGGCCATGGTCATCCTGAACGATATGGTGAGCCGGTTCCATATGAGCCGGGCAAATGCGGCGGGTTATGTCAGCGGCCAGGTCAGCGGAGAGGGCGACGTTGAGCAGTGTACCGGCAAGACCGGAGCGGCGCTGGATTTATGCGAATGGGGCAATGCGCTGCGCGGTGCCGGTGAGTCTCTGGGCGGCACCAATGTTGGCGCCATGATAGGGGCAAGAGGCTGCATTACCCAGATACAGGCGCCGGATCCGACTGCCGGTACATGTGTGCCTGGCGTTTACGAGATTACGGTGACCTGGCAGGGTATGTTCAAGACAGCTGCCCCTAATAATACCTGCGCCCAGGATCTGAACATGTACGGCGGCGATGACCTGCGCCGCGCCATTTCACTGCGCGTGTCATCCGGTACGGGGAATTGCATATGATGCACGCATCCCGTTTACGCAGCAGGCAGGCCGGGCTTTCCCTGGTTGAGTTGATGGTTGCCGTGACCATCAGCCTGCTGGTGCTGACAGCGTTATCGGCGATCTTTATCAGCAGTAGCCGTTCCCGGAATGAAATGCAAAAATCGACCCAGCAGCAGGAGAGCGGGCGTTATGCTGCTGAATTGCTTGCCGATAATCTGAAAATGGCAGGCTACCTGGCAGAGTTTGATGCTACCCCGCTGACAACCCCCGCTACGCTTCCTGACCCATGTGTCACGTCGATCGCCAATTTGCTGACGGCAATGCCGCTCCATGTGCAGGGTGTCAATGATGCAACCGGCATTCCATCATGCCTGTCGGATGTGAAGGATGGCACGGATATCGTGGTGGTGCGGCGCGCGTCCACTTGTGTTGCCGGTGTTGCGGGCTGCCCTGCGTTTGTCGATGGCGAGCCGTATTTCCAGGCCTCTTTATGTACGCCGACTGACGGCAGTGGTGCCGAACTTGCTCACGCGATCAGCACCGATGCCGATTATGCGGCATACCATTTTGCCTTGAGCACTTCGGCCGGTGACTTTACCCGCCGTAAAACCAGCTGTGTCGCGACTGATTTTTCGGCCATCCAGCGTTATTTCGTGCATATCTATTTTATTGCCAACAATAATGAGTCCGGCGACGGCATCCCTACGCTGAAACGGGCGGAACTGGGTGCGGGGGCGTTCAATATCGTGCCGCTGGTGGATGGGATCGAGGATATGCAGATTCAATATGGGATTGATACCGATGGCGACGGCGTGCCTAACAGTTACACATCGGCTCCGGCCGATACGGCAGCCTGGCGCAATGCCATGTCCGCGAGCGTTCATCTGCTTGCACGTAATACAACAAGTACCCAGGGCTACACCGATAGCCGTGTCTACACCCTGGGCGATAAGGAAGTGTCCGCGCCGAATGACGGCTACAAGCGTCATGTTTACAGTACCACTGCACAGTTTGTTAATCCATCATGGAGACGGCAATGAGACAGTTCTCCATACCTGACAGGCAGCGCGGGGTAGTGCTGCCGGTGGCCCTGATCATGCTGGTAATGATGCTGCTGGTCGCGATCGTCAGTTTTAACATGGGTCGCCAGAATACGATTATTGCCGGCAATATGCAGCATAAGGCTGAAGTGGTGAATTCTGCCAACCAGGCGGTTGAGGAAGTGATTTCTAAAACGGCTTTTATCACCAATCCCAGTGCGGCGCTGCCTGGCAATAAAGCCAGCTACGATGTCAACGGTGACGGTAAGAATGATATTACCGTGACGCTTAGCCCAGCGCCCTGTGTGAAAAAAGCGCAAATCATCAAGAATGCGGAGTTGAGCGTCAGCAATACGAATGATGCTGCATGTATCGTGGGCGCGGGCCAGAACTTAGGTGTAGAAGGCGCCGTCACTGGCGACTCCCTGTGTGCCAACAGCGTTTGGGAAATCAATGCTGTGGCTGTTGATGACGTTACCGGCGCCGGGGCAACGGTGACGTCCGGCGTCGGTGTGCGTGTAGCTGCTGACGATGCAAAAAATCCGTCAAGTACATGCCCTTAATTGAGAAATCTGCCATGAATAATACCTACAAGAAAATTCTATCCGCGCTGATGGCATTAAGCTTTGCGCTGAACCCTCTCGGAACGGTGGCGGAAGACATTGATATCTTTACCGGGGATTCCGCAGGCGTCTCCGAGCGCCCGAATGTGCTGATTGTGCTGGACAACACTTCAAACTGGGCAAGGCAGAGCCAGCAATGGCCGGGAGGGCTGACCCAGGGACAGGCCGAAGTGCGTTCGATCAAGAATGTGCTGGATTCAGTTGGCAGTGACATCAATGTAGGCGTGATGGAGTTCGTGACCAACGGCAATGCCAATAATATCGGTGGTTTCCTGCGGTTCCCTATCCTGCCTATGGACGCTACCAACAAAGCCGCGCTGAAAGCCGAGATGGATGAAATATTCGGTGATATCAACGGCACGAACGAGAAGCGCAACTCCAACACGCCATACGGCAACCTGGCGTATGACATGTATAACTACTTTGCCGGCGCCAACGTGGGCATCAACAGCAGCAGCCTGAACCCGCCCAGCCCCAGGGTGGATGGCCGCGCTTACGATACCTTGTACAGCAACTTCAAGACGCCGCTTTCCAGCGCCACCAGTTGCGCCAAGAATTATATTATTTTTATCGGCAACCCTAACTCAAGCGGTCCTTCCAGTGACAGTACAGCCAATAATACCGAGTTGACCAATTTGGGATGCAGCGCCACTAATATTAGCTTGCCTAATTTCACGCTGGTTTCTACGCCCAAGGCGGCAACCCTGGGCAACACGACTGACTGCTATGCCAGCAAAGCAGCCTGCAGTACTGCGGTGCAGACAGCTTATGCAGCCACAGGCGACACTACGTATGACAGCAAGAGCTGCGGAGATGTGTACGTTCCGGCAGGCGCGTGTGCTTCCGGTACCCAGCTGTATTCGGTGCTGGCTACCGATAAGCAGGGCGAAAAAACCCTTGGCAGCTTGTCATCCTGCGTACAGTCCTCTTCGAAATGTACGGACGCGATTGCCGGGCAGTACGGTGCCCAGTGTACCGGCACCGGTGTTTCATGCTCCTGCACGAATCAGGTGACGACAGGTTGTTCAGGCACTGGCGGCCAGAAATATAACTACACCATCGTGCGTAAAAAGACCCTGACCGAAGTGACTTCCCTGGGGTATTCCGCTGCCTGTTATGCAAGTGCGCCGGCTTATACCGCTACCTCTCCGGACTACACATCGCAATGTACGGTATTTGCCAATTATGCCAGCGGCAGTGGCTGCGCTTATGGCACCCCTACAAGTACCGGTGCGTCATCCTGTGCTGCCGGTACCTCGCAATACACGATTGTAGGCAATTCCACCATTACCTCTGCTACGGCGACCGGAACCTACGATACCACAGGCAAGGGCAGTGCCTGGCACCTGGATGAATGGGCGCGATGCATCTACCAGAAAGGGGTGCCTGTGGCCGGCGGTGATAACCAGACCGCTGCGATGTATACGATTGATGTCTATAATGCGCAGCAGAATAATGACCATACGGCACTGCTGATGAGTGCAGCCAGCCAGGGTGGCGGCAAGTATTTCGCAGCCACCAATGAGGACGCGGTGCTCAATTCACTGAAGCAGATTTTTGCCGAGATCCAGTCCGTCAACTCTACTTTCGCTTCAGCTTCATTGCCGGTGAATGCGACCAACCGTGCACAGAACGAGAACCAGGTGTTCATCGGGATGTTCCGTCCCGATCCTGGCATGAAGCCGCGCTGGTATGGCAACCTGAAGCGTTATCAGCTGGTTTTTGAAGGCGATGGTGTCACGGTGAACCTCGGTGACAAGAACGGCGCGATTGCCGTGAATAACCAGACCGGTTTTATCAGTGATTGCGCAGCCAGCTATTGGACGACAGATTCATTGCTGGATGCGGCTGACCCATCCAAAGGTTACTACTGGTCCAACGTGCCGGTGAGCCCCAGCGCTGCCAGCAAATGTTCGGGTCTGGATCCGGCCAAGGTCTATTCAGACATGCCTGATGGCCCTACTGTTGAAAAAGGCGCGATTGCCGAAGTGATCCGCAAGGGTAACAACCCTGCGGTCACAGATGCCACGCCGACCTGGGCGCCCAATCGCACCATTTATACTACGGATAGCGCATTCGCCACTGGCCTGAGCGCCCTGTCCGGTGCCAGTGGGCTTGATGCAACGCAGCGTGCATGGGCGGGCGGTGCCGATACGCAGAATGAAGACAGCGATACGGTGACCACTGCCGAGACCCGTCCTTCGCTGCATGGCGATGTGGTGCATTCACGGCCGCTGCCTGTGACCTACGGCAGCGGCGACGGCGTGGTTTATTACGGCGCGAATGACGGCATGTTCCGTGCGGTGAGTGCCGAAACCGGTAAAGAACTGTGGGCACTGATGCCATTCGAGTTTGCACAGATGAATTTCGTGGACAGGCTGCGTAACAATGCGCCGCTGATCAAATATCCAAGTACGGACATGACGATCACGCCAACGCCAACGCCAAAAACCTATGGCTGGGATGGCTCTATCGGCATTGCGCAGAATAAGGAAAACACCAAGATATGGATCTATCCGACCATGCGTCGCGGCGGGCAGATGGTGTATGCGTTGGACGTGACTGACAAAAACTCACCAGTCATCCGCTGGAAGCACGGTTGTTACAATGGCGCCTGCAGTTCTGGGTTCTCAAACATGGGGCAGAGCTGGTCTGCGCCAGTGGTGGTGCCTGTAGCCGGTTATACGACTGAGAAAGTTGCGCTGTTCGGTGGCGGTTATGATACCTGTGAAGATAAAAACCAGAAATCGCCATGCAGCAGCGGTGGCAAGGGCGCCAACGTCTATGTGGTGGATGCGGGAAGCGGTTCCTTACTGAAGTCGTTCACCCATGAGAAGATGCATAGCGTCGTATCCGAGGTGTCGGTGGTCGACATGAATGCCGACGGTAAAGCGGATTACGGTTATGTCGGTGATACCGATGGTAATTTATTCCGTATCGATATGGTGACTGCGGCTGTTTCCGGCGGGGTGTCCAGTTATACCGCGCTCGCTCCCGGCTCATGGACGATACACCATATTGCCAAGGCAGAGGGTGGCCGTAAATTCCTGTTCCAGCCGGCTTTGCTGCCACTGGCTAAGGATGGCCGCGTTTATGTCGCCATCGGTTCGGGCGACCGTGAGCATCCGCTGGTATCCCATTATCCCTACAAAGATGACGTGACTAACCGTTTTTATGTCTATCTGGATAACCTGACGGTGACATCCGGCGACCCGGTTGACCTGAACAGCCTGGTGGACAAGACGGTAGATGCCGGATGCAGTTCTAGTTCCATCCTGCCGGATTCAGTAAAACCCGGCTGGTATATGGATCTGAACCAGTACGGCAAGGGTGAGCAGACCGTAACATCATCCATCATCCTGGGCGGGCAGGTGGTGTTTAGTACGAACCGCCCCATACCGCCGGCTGACGGTACCTGCTCGACTGTACTTGGTGAGGCCAGGGGCTACTGGGTTAACCTGTTCAATGCATCAGGCACGATCGGCCAGGATAGTGCGACTTGCGGCGGTACGCGGTCTGCTATTTTCGTAGGCGGAGGCTTGCCGCCTTCTCCGGTAACCGGTAATGTTTATATTGACGGTAAGCCTGTCACAGTCGTGATCGGTGCGGTAGACCATAATGGCGGCGCCAGCACCCCGATTTCACCGGGCAAGGTGGTGCCTGCGGTCAGCCCGATCCGTAAACGTATCTATCATAAAGTGAAGGGTATCGATTAAGCGGTGCCTCACTGCATGCATGAGGCTATATCAATTTGAAACAACACAGACGGCTCTCTTGAGCCGTCTGTCGTTTCAGGCTTATGCCGAGTATTCTGCGAGTAGCGGGTGCTTAGGTTTGTGGCTGTGTCATGCCGTTGGAACAGTGATGCAAGGCAGTTCTAAGACCTTGGCAATAAGACTTTAGCAATATAAGGCCTTGGCGCTCAGTGTGCCTGTCGTTTCAATCCGGCACGCTGGTTTTGATAGCGGCCGCGACCTGTTCAATCACGGTACCGTCTTTCTCGGTTTTGCGGATTCTTACCGGCAGGTACTGGTAGTCACTGGCAAGCCAGACCTCAGTTTTTTCTTCATCACCGCTACTTTTCAGCAAATGCACCGTTTTGAGTTCGCCCAGCCCGGTTGCAACAGTGTCTTCGCCTTCAAAGCTATAAGCGTAGGTACGCAGCCGCTTGCCGTTGGTCATGGTGATTTGCATGCTGTCGAGTGGCGGCACGAACATGAACTGGTACATGAAACTTAAAAAATCCTGCGTGCCGGTAACCAGTTTTGCGGTACTGTCGCCTTTGGCGCTATGCATGTGCAGGATATTGTTTGTCCAGTCAAAATTTGCGGTTTGTGATTTATTTGCATTACTGCCGTACAGATAGGAGTAAAACTCCGGTCTTAGGCCATCTGCGGTCACCGTGCCTTCGCTTTTTTGTGTCAGGTTGCCGAAGAACAGTGAAGCCAGGCCTTTGGCCTGTGTCGTGCTGATGATCGAATAACGTCCGTCAGCGTCAATATTGAAAACAATTTTGCTGACGCCGACAGCCGAGGTGTCGCCGCCGCGCAGGACTTTGAATTCCGTTTCTACATGCCGGTAGGCAGGCTTGGCAGGTACATCTTCTGCCGGGGCTGAAACGGTCTCTGAGGTTTCCGGGGGCTCTGTGGTGGTTGCCGGCGCATTTGCGGCTTCGCCAGTATCAGCAGGGGGGCTCGGCGCATTATCCTCTATTGGGTTATTTGCGTTGGCAGGTGCAGGCGGTTCTTCCGCAAGCGGAGGAGGAGGGATGTTGGCTTTGGGCGCGCGCTGTTCTGGTTTTGGCTGGGATGTTTTGCCGGCAGGCTGACTGGTACTTGGGGCGGGCTGCTGCTGTACCAGATGCATATCAAGCGATTGAGCGTCATCAGCCATCTGCGGCAGCGAGATCGAGAACTCGCTCAGGAATGCAATGTGCAGAAGTATGGAGCCGACAGCTGCCAGCAATAGCATCTTATGCTGCATCAGATGCAGTTTAAGGCGGTGAATTATTGGATAAATAACAGGTGGCCGCATGCTATGGTGGATTGGTTATGGATGGCTTCGCTGCTGCTGGCTGCGTTCTGCCATCAAGCAGTTTAGCGGCGATCAGGCCGTTGATAAACCCGAAAAACAGCGCGGCCACAGCAAAGACCGGTATCAGGTAGGCAACGCTGGCATGCGGGATGAGCCATAAACGCACTATGATAAGTTGCCCGGCTATATGCGCAAACGCGGCGAAGATGCTTAAGCTGACCGCGCTGAAATAGCGCCTGGGCAAGTGCTGGGTTGCCCATAGCATAGCCAGGCTGAGCAGCGCCCCGCTCAGGCTGAGTGCAAATGCAGGCGACATGAACTGCCCGAGCAGCAGGCTGCTGGCAAATACGCGCAGTATGCTGACCCAGGCCGCTGTCGCAAAATCGTATTGCAGCAGCACATACAGTGTGACGATATTGGCGATGCCGGGTTTAACCCCAGGCAGCGGTGATGGCACGACCGCTTCAATCATGTGCAGGGCAATTGCAAAAGCAGCCAGTTTTGCAATGCGGTGGTCATCAATATTGGTTTGTATCTGCATGCGTCATTAAACCGTATTTAAGGAAATGCCCATCAGTAATTCAGCGAGTCATAAGGCTTTTGCGCGCCAATCAGCTCCAGACTGATTTGATTAGGCAAACAGATCGCCACCTGTCCGCTATGGGTTAGCCAGCCCTGATGCACGCAGTATTGATTATGACACGGTGACTTGGAAAATCGTACCTTACCCTGGCTAATGTGAATCACCGCGTCTCCGATAGCGCCATGAACCGTAATGTCCCGCTGCTGGTTCAGGTCATAGCTAGCCTGGATTTTATCGCCTACGCGGATTTGTATTTTGGAAGCCGGCTCATGTGACCATAAAGTCAGGAACAGGCAGGCGGTGATTGCGGCACTGAAAATAATGGTGAGCCAGTCACCGACCAGCAGGTGCCTGAAGGTCGTTTCAGGGGAGCGTAACAAGCTTAACATGGCGGTTATTATTCACTTCCGGGTCTAACCAGTCGAGTTTTTTGGCAAGTGCCTGACTTACAGCAATATTGGATTGCTGGTCAATCACCATGAAATATTGTATGCCAAGCATGGCGGCAGTGCTGGCTTTGTCTTCAGCCGCTACGATGAAAATAGGTTTGGACGCCACGTCAGACAGCACCCCGGCATTTTTCCGGGGTGGGATCAGCACCGTAACCGCCTGTGTATGCTGTACCGGGTAACCGTTGCGCGGGTCAATAATATGGCAGTAGCGTTTGCCATCCAGCATGAAATAGCGCTGGTAGTCGCCCGAGGTGCCGATTGCCCAGCCATCCGCCAGCTCCAGCGTGGCAATCGCCGCCGGTTTGCGCGGGTGCTGTATGCCGACACGCCAGGGTTTGTCGCCATGCCGGCCAATGGCGATGATGTTGCCGCCTATGTTGATCAGTGCGTTTTTAACCTGCTGCCGGCGCAGATAGTCGGCAGCCATGTCCAGCGCATAGCCTTTGGCATAGCCGCCCAGGTCCAGTTTTACGTTGGGGTTGGTGCTGAAGGCGGTGTTGTCTTTCAACACAATGTCGGTCATGCGCGGCCTGGTTTTGAGCAGAGCTTCTATGCTTGCATCATCAACCCTGACCGCAGAAAACTCATCACGCTGAAAGCCCCAGGTGCTGATCAAGTGACCGATGGCCGGATTGAACAAGCCTTGTGACCTCACCGACAGATCCGTTGCTTCCGCCAGTATTGCCGCAAGCTGCGGGCTGATGGTTACAGGCCTGGTGCCGCTTGCAAAGGCGGTGTTCAATGCGCCAAGTTCGCTGGCCTGGCCTTTGCCGGCCGGTTTCCAGGCATGCAGCTGCCTGTGCAGGTTCTGGAAATCCTGCAATACCTGATTTGCCAGCAATCTTGCGCGGTCTTCGGGTTCACCGTAAATGCTGATATCGACCAGTGTGCCGAATACATAACTCTGTGTATGGTAAAGCGGTTCCTGCCTGAGTGCGCGCACGCCGGCTACGGCTAGAGCCAGCATGGCAATCACTAGCAGGCTGACCGGCCATTTACGCATAGGCCGGGCGCTATGCCGCCAGAAACTGCTCTAGCGCATCCAGCATCAGCCCTGCCGGATTGCAGTCGGTTTGCGCGGCAATTTCCACCATGCCGGTAGGGCTGGTGACGTTGATCTCGGTCAGATGGTCACCGATCACATCCAGCCCTACGAGGAACAGCCCGTGCTGTTTGAGCGTTCTGCCAACCACGGTGGCAATTTCATGGTCGCGCTCACTGAGCGGCTGCGCCACACCGGTACCGCCGGCTGCCAGGTTGCCGCGAGTTTCGCCCGCGAGCGGTATGCGTGCCAATGCATAGGGTAACGGGTCGCCATTGATGATGATGATGCGTTTATCGCCCTGCACGATCTCCGGCAGGTAGCGTTGCGCCATGATGGTACGGCTGCCATGCAGGGTGATGGTTTCCAGGATCACGCTGATGTTCGGGTCGTCCAGCGTCAGCCGGAAAATACTGCTGCCGCCCATGCCATCCAGCGGTTTCACGACGATATCCTGATGCGTATTCAAAAACTCGCGGATCAGCGCATTATTTGCAGTGACCAAAAATTCCGGTGCAAATTGCGGAAACCGCGTGACCGAAAGTTTTTCATTCCAGCCGCGGATTGCCGCCGGGTCATTAAACACCTTGGCACCCTGGCTGGCGGCAATTTCCAGCAGGTAAGTGCTGTAGAGGTATTCATTATCGAACGGCGGGTCTTTGCGCATGATGATGGCGTCAAAGTCCAGCGGCGCATTCTCATCCGGGATGCCCAATTCATAACCATCGCCGGTGAATTCGAACGACTGCGTCCTGATCCGGGCCTGGCTGCCGCGCAGGAAAAGGTCATGCTGCTTGCACACGAATAATTCGTGGCCGCGCCGGCTTGCTTCGCGCATCATGGCGAAGCTCGTATCCTTGTAGATTTTCAGGCTTGGCAGCGGATCCAGAATAAATACGAGTTTCATCGTCAGCAGTGCCCCAGTGGTTATTGGTTAAGCGGATTCTGTTCCTGCAGCTCTATGGCAGCGGCCAGCAGCGCCAGGCGCGCAACCACGCCATAGGCATAGAAGCGGTTCGGCGCGGCATCCGGAGCACCGGCACAGTCAGGCAGGGTACAGGGTTTTTCAAATGCCAGCGGTACAAAATGCGAGCCGGGCGCGTTCAGGTTCTCATCCACGCCGCGGCCTGTGTGCACGCGGTAAAAGCCGCCGATCACGAAATGATCCATCATGTACACGACAGGCTCGGCCACGGCATCGTTGATGCTTTCGAAGGTATAAACACCTTCCTGGATGATGACTTCAGAAACTTCCAGACCTTCTTTCACGACGGACATCTTGTTACGGGTCTTGCGGTTCAGGGCGCGTACATCATCCGGCGATTTCACGGTCATGATGCCCATGCCATAGGTGCCGGCATCCGCCTTTACAATCACGAACGGCTCCTGCGTCACGCCATACTCTGCGTATTTAAGCCTGATCTTTTCCAGCAGCAGCTCAACTTTAGCCGCAAGGCACTCTTCGCCGGTGCGGGCGTTGAAGTCGATCTCGCCGCAGGTATCGAAATACGGGTTCAGCAGCCACTCATCAATGCCGATCAGTTGTGCGAACTCGCTCGCTACACGGTTATAGGCTGAGAAGTGCTGGGATTTCCGGCGCGTGCTCCAGCCGGCGTAAAGCGGGGGGATCAGGTCCTGCTCAAGATCTTTGAGTATTTCCGGAATGCCGCCTGACAGGTCGTTATTGAGCAGGATGGCACAGCTGTCGAATTCATCCAGCGTGAGGCCATCAATAGAAGATTGCGGCAATTTGATACGGTTGCCGACACGCACCACAGGTTCCAGCAGAAGCGTTTGCCCACCCTGCGTTTCAAATCGGGTAGGCACCGTGATTTCCGGTGAGATGGAACCGATCCTGATGTGCATGCCTGCCTGTTTCAGGATATTGGCGAGCTCGACCACGTTGTGCAGGTAGTAAGTGTTACGCGTATGTTTTTCAGGAATGATCAGCAGGCGGTGCGCTTCCGGGCATACTTTCTCGACGGCTACCATCGCGGCCTGAACGCTCAGGTGCAGGAATTCCGGATTCAGGTTGTTGAAACCGCCCGGAAACAGGTTGGTGTCTACCGGCGCCAGCTTGAAACCGGAGTTGCGCAAATCAACAGAAGCATAAAATGGAGCGGCATGCTCCAGCCATTGCGTGCGGAACCAATGTTCGATTTTTGGCATCGCGCCAAGCATGCTTTTTTCTAAACTCAGCAGGGGGCCGTTCAATGCTGTTGTCAGGTGAGGAACCATATTTACCTTATTTTAAAGAATATCGCGATTATGCCGGAGTATATTACAGGCATAGCGGTGTTAGTTAAACTACCTGCTGCGCCTGAAGGTCAGCATGGTAACTGCTTCTTACCATGGGGCCGCTGGCGGTATTATTAAAGCCCATGGCATCCGCTTTTTGGCGTAAATCTTCAAAAATTTTCGGTTCTACATAACGCATGACCGGCAGGTGGTGCACGCTGGGCTGCAGGTATTGACCCAGCGTCAGCATGCTGACATTGTGCGCACGCAGGTCGCGCATCACCTCCAGGATTTCTTCATCGGTCTCACCCAGGCCAAGCATCAGGCCGGATTTGGTTGGAATGTGCGGATACAGTTCGCTGAATTTCTTTAATAAGGTGAGCGAGTTCTGGTAGTCTGAACCGGGTCTGGCTTGTTTGTAGAGCCTGGGGATTGTTTCCAGGTTATGGTTCATGACATCCGGCGGCGCTTCACTCAGGATCTTCATGGCAACGTCCAGGCGGCCGCGGAAATCCGGTACCAGGATCTCGATTTTAATTTCCGGAGACTGTGCGCGGACCGCTCTGATGCAGTCCACAAAGTGCTGCGCGCCGCCATCCAGCAAATCGTCGCGGTCTACGCTGGTAATGACAACATATTTCAGCCGCATCTGCGCAATCGTCCGTGCGAGGTTTTCCGGTTCATTGGCATCCGGCGGCAGCGGTTTGCCGTGTGCCACGTCGCAGAACGGGCAGCGCCGTGTGCAGATGTCACCCAGGATCATGAAAGTTGCCGTGCCGCCGCTGAAACATTCGCCTATGTTCGGGCAGCTTGCTTCTTCACACACGGTATGCAGGTTGTTATCGCGCAGTACACGTTTGATTTCCTGATAGCGGGCGGAGTCCGGCGCTTTCATGCGTATCCATTCCGGTTTGCGCTGCGCAGGCTGCGGTATGATCTTGATCGGGATGCGCGAGGTCTTGGCCGCATCGATTTCCTTCACGCCGGCAATTTTCTGCCTGGGTGTTTTAATATCAGTCTTGTTTACGTTATCAGTCATGCTTTTCCATATCGTCAGTCATTGCCGGGGCTTGCAGCTGTTCAAAGCCGGCATTGAGTATTTGCAGCAGTTGTTCACCGATTGCCCGCATGTCGGCAGCAATGCCCAGGTCTTTAGTCTGCGTGACTTTCAGTCCGGCGTAGCCGCAAGGGTCAATGGCCTCGAACGGGCTCAGGTCCATATCCACATTCAGGCTCAGGCCGTGATAGCAGCAGTTGTTTTTTACGCGTAAGCCCAATGATGCAATTTTGGCTTCCTGTGCATCGGCAAGCTGCACATAGACGCCGGGCGCGTCCTGCTTTGCGCTTGCCTCAACCCCGTGCGCCGCAAGTAACTCGATAATCGCATTTTCCAGCAATGTGACCAGCCTGCGTATATTCAGGCGGCTGCGCTGCAGGTCTGCCAGGATATATACAATCACCTGCCCTGGCCCATGATACGTGATCTTTCCGCCGCGGTCAGTGAGTATGGTCGGAATATCGTCACGCTGCGGCAGCCTGACCTGCCTGCGATTGAGCCCTAAAGAATACACCGGCGGGTGTTCGGTCAGCCACAATTCATCCGGTGCAGCCGGAGTGCGCTCCGCGTTGAAGCGCTGCATGGCCTGGCATGTGCTTTCAAATTCCGTGAGGCCTAAACGCCGGATGATCAAGGGCTGTTGCATCGCTTGCTGCGTTGGTCAGAGGGCGAATTTCACCAGGGGATGCGTGCTCAACAGGCGGTATACATTATCCAGCTGATCCTGGGATGTGACATACACATTACAGGTCAGGCTGATGTATTTGCCGGCTGAACTCGCGCGCATTTCCACATGATCGGCAGTAAATGCAGGCAGATGCGTCTGGATGACTTCAACAATGGTGCTTGCAAATGCATCGTGGGTTTCCCCCATGACCTTAATGGCAAAGCTGCAGGGGAAATCGATTAATGGCGGTGCGGTGTGGGGTTCTATTTCACGCATACAGGTTACCTGCTTATTGTAATAGCAATTTTATCGAATCCCAGGCACGACCCAGAATGCCGGCGGTGTCGACGGCTTTTGCCGCAACGATAGGACGCTGTTCCACGACTTTGCCATTCAGCATGAATTTCACAGTGCCGACTACCTGGCCTTTCTTGATCGGGGCGATCAAAGGCTGTGTGCTTGAAATGACAGCTTTCACATTGGCATATTCGCCTTTTGGCAGCGTCAGGTATAAGTCGTTTGCTACGGTTGAGGCAACCGTATTCTCAGTGCCTTTCCATACCCTGAGCTGGTTGATGGCCTGGCCGCGTTTGTATACGGGGGTGGAATCAAAGAACTGGAAACCGTAATTGAGCAGTTTCTGGCTTTCCGTTGCGCGGGCGGCATCGGTAGGTGCACCCAGTATCACGGAAATACGGCGGGTGTTATCGCGCTTGGCAGAGGAAATCAGGCAATAACCGGCAGATTCGGTATGACCGGTTTTCATGCCGTCTACATTCGGGTCCAGCCATAACAGGCGGTTACGGTTAGGCTGCTTGATATTGTTGTAGCTATATTCTTTAACGGAATACAAACGCTTGTAGTCTTCCGGAAAGTCGCGGATCAGGGCGCTGGCCAGGATCGACAAGTCTTCCGCCGTGGTGTAGTGCTGTGGATCAGGCAGGCCGGTCGCGTTCATGTAGTGCGTATTTTTCATGCCCAGGCGCTGCGCTTCTTTGTTCATCATGCTGGCAAACAGTTGTTCCGTGCTGGCAATGCCTTCTGCAAGGGTGATGGAAGCATCGTTACCTGACACGATAATCATGCCATGCAGCAGTTCATCGACCGTAACGGGTTTGTTGGGCTCGATAAACATTTTAGAGCCTTCAACCTTCCAGGCGAGCTCGCTCACCGGCAGCGTTTGTGTCAGTTGCAGATGGCCGTTCTTAATGGCTTTGAAGCTCAGGTAAGCCGTCATGATTTTAGTCAGTGATGCCGGCTCAATGCGCATGTTTGCATTTTGTGTGGCAATCACATGGCCGCTGTTGAAATCCTTAAGCAAATACGCTTTGACTGCCAGGGTTGGCGGCGGTGCGATCTGTGCGCTTTCCGCATGAGCAAGCGGGCTGAAACTCAAGGCCATGCATAAGGTGGTTGCTGAAATAATACCGATACTGCGAGTGAATAATGGATGATTGGTCATGTGTCTTTATTAGTGTTTACTGATTGGTAACGATTGCTGAAAGATTTAATTGCTTGCGAACTTTGCTGGCAGAGACATCAGCTTCTTTTCTGGTACTGAAAGGGCCGAGCTTCACGCGGTAAATGCCGTCATTATACACGTTAGTGACAGCCGCATTTCCGGCAAGTTCCAGCCCCAGAATCTTCTTCTGCAGCAGGTCGCCGTTCGCCTCGTTTTTAAACGCGCCTACCTGGACATAGTAGCTTGCCGGACTCGTATCCGGATTGTTGCTGGTGTTAGCTGCTATGGTTCTTGTTTCCGCTACGGGCGGTGGCGCATAGGCCACCGGAATGATTTCCGGCGCGGGAGCCGGTGTTGCAGTGCGGATGGTATCTTTTTTCTGCAAGGCTTCAGGGCGGGTGTCAATCCATTCAACCTCAACCGGTGCGCTACCCTGCGAGGATATGCGCAATTTATAGGCAGCTGCGTAGGATAAATCGATCAGCCTGTCCTGCTTGAAAGGGCCGCGGTCATTGATGCGCACGATCACAGTACGTTTGTTCGCCGGATTGGTGACCTTGACATAGCTTGGTATCGGGAGCGTAGGGTGTGCGCCGGACATCCCGTACATGTCGTAGATCTCGCCGCTCGAAGTTTTTTTGCCGTGGTAACGCCTGCCATACCAGGACGCTACGCCTTGCCGCACATAAGGCGCATAACTGGTCATGGGCACATATTTCCTGCCGAGTGCGCTATAAGGCTGATTGCTGCGCGGCAGGAGTGTTTCGGTTTTGGGTTGCGCATCGGGAATGCTGTCTATGTCTGCCGGCGGATTGTCGCCAGGCCCATCATCCAGATAATAGCCGCCTTTGCCGCTTGGTTTGGACGCCTGGGTATCCGTCGGTTTTACGGCTGACTGGCCGCCGCATGCGGCGACCGTCGCGACGCAAAGCATGATAATAAATCGTTGAAAGTTAAACATTCAATCACCTCCATAAAGTATCCGTACGTTCTGGATACAGGTCAGGGCGTTTCTGAAAATGCAGTCTCCGGGATGCCGCGTTGCCCGTGTGCATGTGAACTTGCAGGCGGCGCACCGACGTATGCCCTTAGTTTGCAACTAGATTCTTGTGGGTATGTATGCTCATTAAAATACCAAAACCCAGGCACAGTGTCACCAGAGAGGTGCCGCCATAACTGATCAAGGGCAATGGTACTCCTACTACCGGTAAAATGCCGCTCACCATGCCCATGTTGACGAAGGCATAGGAAAAGAAATTCAGCGTGATGCTGCCGGCGAGCAGTCTGGAAAATGTACTCTGTGCCTGTGAGGCGATCATCAGGCCGCGCATGATGATAATGCTGAACAGTGTCAGCAGCAGCATATTGCCCAGAAAACCGAACTCTTCGCTGAACACCGCAAAAATGAAATCGGTCGTGCGCTCGGGCAGAAAATCCAGCTGCGTCTGCGTACCATTGAGCCAGCCCTTGCCGGTTGCCCCGCCGGAGCCGATCGCAATAATCGCCTGTATGGTGTGGTAGCCCGCTCCTAAGGGGTCTTGCGTAGGGTCGAACAGGATCTCGATCCGTTTTCTCTGGTAATCATGCAGCATGGACCAGAAAATAGGCATGAATCCAAGCAGTGACACCATGGCGCCCGCCAGGAATTTCCAGCTCAGTCCGGCCAGGAATAGCACATAAAACCCTGAGGATGCGATAAGCAGTGATGTACCAAGGTCAGGCTGTTTCATGATCAGGGCAACCGGTATTGCCAGCAAAAGACCGGCCACGATGAAATTGGTCGCACTTGGCTTGCCTTCGCGTGAGGCAAAGAACCATGCCAGCATCATCGGCATGGCAATCCTCATGAGCTCCGAGGGCTGGATCTGGGTAAAGCCGATATTCAGCCAGCGCCTTGCGCCATGGCTGATGGAGCCGAATAATGCAACGGCTATCAGCAGCAGCACGCCGAGTACATAAAGGATCAGGGCAACGCGTTCAAGTTTCTGCGGTGAAATGTTGGCAACCACCCACAGTACGCTTAATGCGACTCCCATATTCACGGCCTGTGCATATATGCGATCCAGGCTCTGCCCCGATGCGCTATACAGCACGAACAGGCTGGTCAGCAGCGCAAAAAACAGGCATGTCATCAGGAAGGCATCAATATGTTTAAACAAATGCTGGAATAGTTTGCTAATCATGCAGCTCTTCCTCTGGAGGCGCTGTTGTGGCGGCAGTATTGCCGGTTAATTGCTTATTATCTTTTGCCGCTTCGACAGCGGGGACTTTGCCCAGCAGGTAATAATCCATCACTTTCCTGGCAATCGGGCCGGCAGTGGAGCCGCCGTGCCTGCCGTTCTCGACAATCACCGCCAGTGCAATGGTCGGGTCTTCGGCCGGGGCGTATGCGATGAACAAGGCATGGTCAAGGTGGCGTTCATTCATGCCGCTTTCATTATACTTCTCGTTCTGCTTGATGCCGATGACCTGTGCGGTACCGGTCTTTGCCGCGATCGAGTAGCCGGCATTGGCACCCACGCTGGCGGCGGTGCCGCCAGGCAGTGTTACGTCTATCATGCCGCGTTTAACGATTTCCACATTATCAGGATGCAGCACGACCCTATCCTGGACGACCGGCGGCGTCATCTGTTTCTTGCCGGATTGCGCGCTTTCGATCTGGCTGACCATGCGTGGCTTCATCGCGACACCGTTGTTGGCCAGAATGGCCGTGGCCTGTGCCAATTGCAGCGGGGTGACCAGGGTGTAGCCTTGCCCGATGCCGACAATAACGGTTTCACCAGGGAACCAGGGCTGCTTGAAGCGCCGTTGCTTCCATTCGGGCGTAGGCAGCAATCCGCCGTTTTCGCTTTTGCCGCTGACGTTGTCGATGTCGATGCCTGATTTCCTGCCGAAGCCGAAATGGCGCACGAATGAAGTCAGGCTTTCGATGCCCATTTCCATGGCCAGGCCATAGAAGAAGGTATCGCAGGAGATGGTGATCGCTTTCTGGATGTCAACGGTGCCATGGCCGCTGGGTTTCCAGTCGCGGTAGCGGTGGCTTTTGCCGGGCAGCGTGAAAAAGCCCGGATCGTGGATCGAGTATGGCGGCGCGCGCTTGCCTGCCTCCAGCCCGGCCAGTGCAACAAAAGGCTTGAAAGTGGAGCCGGGCGGGTATACGCCGCGCAGGGGCCTGTTGATCAGCGGTTTGTCCAGTGACTCATTCAGCGCTTTCCAGCTCTCGCTATCAATGCCGTCTACGAATAAATTGGGGTCAAATGTGGGTTGGCTGACGTAACTCAACACCTCGCCGGTCTTCGGGTTGATGGCCACCAGTGCGCCACGGTGGTTGCCGAATGCGGTTTCAGCGATTTCCTGCAGCTTGCTGTCAGCAGCCAGAATGATGTTGTCACCCGGAATCGGCGGTGTGCTTGAGAGTACACGCACGGCATGTCCATCGGCATCGATCTCGACCTGCTGGAAACCGGTGGTGCCATGCAACTGCTTTTCATAATACTGTTCCAGGCCGCTTTTACCGATGTGGTCCGAGCCTTTGTAGTTGGAAAGGTCGCCGGATTCTTCCAGGTTCTTCAGGTCACGGTCATTGATGCGGCCAATATAACCGATCATGTGCGAGCCCAGTTTGCCGAGCGGATAATGCCTGAACAGCCTGGATTTGATCTCCACGCCCGGAAAGCGGTAATGATTCACCGCGAATTTAGCCGCCTCGATTTCATTCAGGTGCGTGCGTATCGGGATGCTCTCGAAGTTGTGGCTCTGTTCGCGGAATTTCTTGAAACGCTTGCGGTCAAGTGAGCTGACCTCGACCAGGCTGCTGATCTCGGCGATGGTTTCTTCCAGGTTCTTTACTTTGGCCGGAGTGATTTCCAGGGTGTAAGCAAAAAAGTTGTGGGCGAGGATGACGCCATTCTTATCCAGGATCAGACCGCGGTTGGGAATGATGGGCACCAGTGAAATGCGGTTGTTTTCGGCAAGCGTCTGGTAATGGTTGTACTGCTTGATCTGCAGGTAGGAGAACCGGAAAGCCAGCAGCGCAAACAGGCAAAATACGACCAGCGCGGCAACGCCAAGCCGGAACCTGAAATAATGCTGCTCATGCAGGTAATTCTTTAATTCGGCACCCATGTTCTAATCAGCTGCCGTGAGAGTGCCTGCCGGTGTTCAGGCCAAAACTGACCGCGATCTGCCATAGCAGGACGCCGGTAACGCTAGGCAGGAAATATGTCCAGCCCAGGAACTCGTGGCCTGCGAACGCCTTGAGTATGAGCAGGATCAGCTGCGATAGCGAGAGCAATGAAAAAACATACACTAACTGCTGGGTGCTGCTGAACAGCACCAGGCGGCGCTGGTAAATGACGGCGAAGAAGGTGGTGATGGTATAGGCCAGCGCGTATTGGCCGAAAATGCCGCCGGTAGCCAGATCGACCCACAACCCCATGAACCAGGCGGTGCCGACACTGCATTGGTTAGGCGCACGCAGCAGCCAGAACAAAATCACCAGCAGCATGAAATCCGGGCGTAATGCCAAGGCAATGCCGGACCATGGAAACAGTATGCAGATAAACGCTGCAAACAGGGATAGGTAGATCGACCAGAAATTATTGTTGCGCATGCGGACGGCTCCCAGCATTCGCTGAAGGGGGTGGTGCAGGGGTTGATGCGGGGTTTGCTGCAACGGCAGGCTGTGCATTCCGGGCTGCTTGGGCGCCTGAGGCAGGCGGTGCAGTGACGGCAGCAGGCGCTGCTGCAGATCGTTTGCTTTTCTGGCTTGTGGGGAGCGCGCTCGTGGGGCGTTCTGTCACGGTTTCCTGTTTGATTTCAGGAATGCTCACCAGCAGCAGCTGCCGGTCGTTTTCAATACCGCCGGTAGGCAGGCAGACTATATGCGCAAACGGGGAGTCTTGCGTGGTCTTCATTTCCACTACCGTTGCAACAGCGAGACCGGCGGGATAAACGCCATCGATGCCTGAAGTGACGAGCTTGTCGCCGCGCTTGATGTCAACGTTGGCGGGCAGGTAAGGCAAGTCCAAGGTGTTATCGCGGCCATGACCAAACGCAATCGCCCGCAGGCCGTTGCGCTCTATCTGCACCGGTATCGCCAGCGACTTGTCGGTAATCAGCGTGATTTCACTGCTGGATGGATAGGTGCGGGTGACTTGGCCGATGACGCCTTTTGCATCCACCGCTGCTGCGCCGGTGATGACATGGTGATTCTTGCCGCGGTTGACGATGATTTTTTTAGTAAAGGAGTCACGACCCACATGGATGATTTCTGCCAGGATACTGGTTTCGGCCAGAGACTGTTTTGCATCCAGCAAATCCCGCAGATTGGTATTTTCCAGGGTCAGGATATTCAAGCGCTGCAAGGCGATATCCTGGGTAAGCGCCTGTTGTTTCAGGCGTGCGTTTTCTGCAAGCAGGTAGTGATGGGTCGAGAAATACTCGTTCGTGTTCTGGTAAAGCTCTGAGGGCGCATTGGCAATGACTTGCAAAGGGTGCAGCAGCGACATCAGGTTTTCACGTACGTCGGCCAGGTATTGCAGGCGTGAATCGGTCGCCATCAGCGCCAGTGACATGGCCGTGAAGAACGTGAGCCGGGCGAGTGGGCTGGGGCCGCGGGCAAAAAAGGCCGGAGCTTGCTGCTGATCGAAGTTCTGATGAATACCGCGCATCATTGTTGAGTTTATTAAATCTCGTTTTTGTTGTTATCGCTGTTAGTGTATAAACTTTAGGCCGTATGCATACGGCCTAAAGTTTGACGATCAAATAATCAAAAGCTGGTTATGGTACTGGCTGGTCTGATTATTCGTATGCGAACACGCTGCCTAATTTGTCCATCTCATCCAATGCACGTCCGCAGCCGCGGGCAACGCAGGTGAGCGGGTCTTCAGCCACGATCACCGGCAGGCCGGTCTCTTCGATCAGCAGCCTGTCCAGGTCACGCAGCAAGGCGCCACCACCGGTAAGTACCATGCCTTTTTCGGCAATGTCTGCACCCAGTTCCGGCGGTGTCTGTTCCAGTGCCGATTTTACGGCGCCTACGATCGCATTCAGCGGTTCGGTGAGTGCTTCCAGGATTTCATTGCTTGAAATCGTGAACTTGCGCGGCAGGCCTTCAGCCAGGTTGCGGCCGGTGACTTCCATTTCCAGCACGGTTGAGCCGGGGAATGCGGAGCCGATTTTTTTCTTGATGGCTTCAGCCGTCGGTTCTGAAATCTGCATGCCGTAATTGCGGCGAATATAGTCAATAATGGCCTGGTCAAATTTATCGCCGCCTACGCGTTCGGATTTTGCGTAAACGATACCGCCCAGTGAAATAACGCCTACTTCGGTAGTACCGCCGCCGATATCCACCACCATTGAGCCGGTAGCCTCGGCAACCGGCATGCCGGCACCAATTGCAGCCGCCATGGGTTCTTCGATCAGGAATACCTGCTTGGCGCCGGCGCGTTCGGCTGATTCTTTAATGGCGCGGCGCTCAACCTGGGTAGAACCAACTGGCACACAGATGATGATGCGCGGACTTGGCGCAAACCAGCGTGAGTCATGCACGCGGCGGATAAAATATTTGAGCATTTGCTCGGTAATGGTGAAGTCGGCGATCACGCCGTCTTTCATCGGGCGAATCGCCTGGATGTTAGCCGGTGAACGGCCGAGCATGCCTTTGGCTTCTGCACCCACTGCCAACAGGATTTTTTTGCCGCTGGGGCCACCTTCAAGACGAATTGCAACCACTGACGGTTCATCGAGAACAATGCCTTTGCCACGTGAGTAAATAAGGGTGTTTGCTGTACCTAAATCGATAGCAAGGTCATTTGAGAAATAACTTCTGATAGAACCGAACATTATGTTTTTCCTGATGTTAATACTGAGTGTGATAGCTGCTTGCAGGCTTAATCGGCTTGAGTGATTAAGGCGCCGCTTAAATCAGGGTATAATACCGCATATCCTGTTGAAAATTAAGATGCATTGGAAAAATTAAGGTGAATTTATACTTGGTTTTGCCATGCGGGTTTTTA
>Ga0208758_100086_pt1 | contig 54109 bp, 39 predicted proteins | sample LakWasM116_HOW13_2_FD_183930 | JGI IMG/M metagenome (GOLD analysis project Ga0208758, IMG submission 183930) | Freshwater sediment methanotrophic microbial communities from Lake Washington under simulated oxygen tension - Sediment Metagenome... | ecosystem: Environmental > Aquatic > Freshwater >...
GCCGATAGAGCCACCTGCCATCGAGGACATGCCGAAAGTGGAGGCAGTAAAGGAGTCCCGCAACGGTGCAGGTTCACCTATCAGCAGGAAGGATGGAGGATCCGACACGAAGGAATCCCGGCCAAGAAGAGTATGGGCAAGGCGCCATCTTGGTTATTCGTACATTATTGAGCCGAATGCAGAATGGACGGTGAAAAAGATCAGCTCGTTTGTAGGCGATGACGGGAGCATAGTTTCAGACGATCGGCTCTCACTGCACATCAAGCGTCGTGTCGATAGAGGTCAGCATGTGCTTACTGTGACCCTGATCAACGAGGAGGATGAGGAGGATGACTCAGGCCCGCGTGATGCACGCTGTCTTTTTCAAGCCGGAATCGTCATTCACTCATCGATCGACCATTCCGGGTCGATACAGCCTCGTCCTCGTACACCGGTCGGAGGTGACGATGAAGATACTAGAAGCAATGCCCTTCTGTATCGTGATGTGAGGGAATTCGCGGTAGGTCATGGTATCGCAACTATGTGGAACGAAGAGGTTGCAGGTACGGTTAGTGAAGTAAGAACAGCATGGATGCCAGAGACCAAGGTAACTGGTACGAGTGCAAAAGGTCACGACACCCTCGACCTTTTTCGCGAAAAATTCCCTAATGCTCTGGACGCGGCCTACCTCGGAAACGAATCTGCAAAAAAGGAAGTGATTGCCTCGCTGTCATTGTTTTCAGATTGCTACGCAGACTGGGTCGAAAAGGAACTCAAGGGAAAGCTCGAACAGTTCAAATCTGACAAGGATCTGCACGACTCAGCAAAACTTAACCTCGAAAGATGTTTGGATACCCTGCGACGCATGCGTGACGGTGTGGCGACACTTGAAAAGCAGGGGTTTGCTTGGACTTCCTTTGCACTAGCAAACGCCGCAATGGATGCTCAGTCCCGTTATCGCGCGAAGGGATCGAATGCCGGACCCCTCGTATGGCGGCCGTTCCAGCTTGCTTTCATGCTTCTGGTCATTCCGGGCTTAATTGATCCAGAAGCTCGGGATCGGGATTGCATGGATCTTCTCTGGTTTCCTACCGGCGGTGGCAAGACTGAAGCCTATCTTGCTCTTACCGCATTCCAAATTTTCCATCGCAGATTCACTGATGAATCGAGAAGGTTTAGCGGGGGCGTTGATGTACTCATGCGCTACACGCTCAGGCTGCTTACCGTGCAACAATTCCAACGGGCTGCTTCACTTATTTCAGCATGCGAGTCCATACGCGAATCCGACCCGAGACTTGGTGCAGCTAGGATAACGCTTGGCCTCTATGTCGGAGGAGATGCCACTCCCAACACTATGGAGGCAGCGCGTGCCGCGATTGATGAGGAGCACGCCGATCAGAAACCGAAGTCGACACCTCGCCAGCTGCTACGGTGTCCCGTGTGTGGTTCAGAGCTGCAGGCCGGTGACTATCATGCTGATCCGGCAAATCCTAGAATCGATGTCACCTGCAGACAGAAGGATTGCGAATTTGGAAATAAGCCGCTGCCCGTGCACACCGTGGATGAGACGATATATGCTGAACCGCCGTCACTGCTGATCGGCACGATCGACAAGTTTGCACAAATTCCTCGCAGCAGCAAAATTCGCAGCATCTTCGGTCTTGACGGTGGGCTTTCTCCCGGCCTTATCATCCAAGACGAACTGCACCTGATTTCGGGCCCCCTTGGGTCGATGGCAGGTCTCTATGAAACGGTAGTCGACATCCTTTGCACACGAGATGGTGTCAGGCCCAAGGTGATAGGTTCCACTGCGACCATCGGCCATGCGGCTGAGCAGGTGCAGTCATTGTTCGATCGATCGGTGCTGCAGTTTCCCCCGCCGGGGTTCGATGCTGGGGACTCGTTTTTTGCAGTCAGAGACAGCAAAGGTCCGGACCGCCTCTACATCGGGATACCGACTGCAGGCCGAAGCCCGAAATTCGCACTCCAGGCGCTGGTAGCCGCAATACTCGAGTCTGCTGCGGCGCTTCGCGAGAAGGGGCAGGTCACTGACGAAACGATCGATGCTTACTGGACCTGCGTTGCCTATTTTAACAGCCTGCGGGAACTTGGCGGAGCTTATGTACTGATGCAGGATGACGTCCCGCGCCAGATGCAATTCCTTTCAGGAAGGCTTGGAGCAGCTAGGCGTGAACTCCAGAGTCTGCCGGTGGAGTTGAGCAGCCGTCGGTCCTCGCGCGAGCTGCCGGAACTGCTTCATGCCCTGTCGTCAACACTGGAGCACTTTGCTGCCGACCCTTTTGAACACGAAGAGCCCAAGAATACGGTCCTTGCATCCAACATGATCTCGGTCGGTGTCGATGTCCCTCGTCTGGGATTGATGGTGGTCAACGGCCAGCCGAAGTCGACCGCCGAGTACATCCAAGCAAGCAGCCGGGTAGGACGGGGTATCCCCGGACTTGTACTGACACTATACAACTTCGGCCGCCCACGCGACCTGTCTCATTTCGAGCATTTTCGGGTCTATCACAGCGCGCTATACAGGAGCGTCGAAGCGACCAGCGTCACTCCTTGGGCGCCTCGAGCCAGGGATAAGGCACTACATGCGGTGATCGCTTCTCTGGTACGGCATCTTGTTCCGGGACTGTCAGGCGACGATGATGCGGTTCGCTTCGATCCCAAGGATCCTGCCGTAGCTAGTCTGGTCAACATGGTGCTTGGAAGGATTTCCAAGACGACCGACGGACTCGAATTCGATGACGCCAAGGAAGATCTCGTACAAGTCCTCAATGAATGGGCGAGACGATGTGCAGAGGCACGCAGCACGACTTGGAAGTTGCGCTACTGGGAGAAGCGAGCCCCGTTCGGCAAGTCGACTCCTCACCTGATGCGATCTGCCGAGAGCGGTCTTTCCGTCGGCTCGCTGGCCTGGGCAACGCCTAATACCATGCGTGAGGTGGAGCCATCCACCGCATTCGTGCTCAAGAAGATCGTACCCAAGCGGAGTGATGCGTGATGGCAAACGGATTTCAGAAATACAAAGGCAAGTCAACGGGATCGAATCAGCCTGCCCTCCAAGGCGCAGAATCACTCGGAAAGGTACGCCGGTCGCAGTTGATCTCCACATACGGCATCGGCGCGATCGTCGATCTCGAGAAGGGATCGTTCATGCCAATGGGACTTGATGACTGGGATAGTGCAACCCGACTTCCGTCATTGACGATTAACGAGGCCCGCCTGCAGGCCCAACTAGGGGTAACGCATTTCCGCCTTCCACCAGTGACGGAGGACATTGGTGTAAGTGGTAAGGTGGATGGCATACATTCGATACCTGCCGTGCGATTTCCACAGTGGCACGAGTGTCCCCATTGCCACCGTATTGGCAAGGAAGGTGACCCGTTCCAGCTCTCTGCAGATGGCAGTCAGATCGAATGTGTCGGGCATGGCAGGGCAGTGTACACGACTCCCGTCCGTTTCGTCCTCGCCTGCCGCAAGGGCCACATGGATGAGTTCCCTTGGGCATGGTGGGCACATCGGAAGCAAGGTGGCGGAATTTGTGCTCGACCGATGCTCGAACTGAAGTCGAGGGGCAAGTCGGCAGCACTTGCTGATCTATACGTCCATTGCAAGAACTGCAATGCTTCCGAATCTCTCGGGGATGCCTTCCGCACTGAAAGTCTCAAGGGCGTCAGTTGTCGAGGTGTGCGTCCGTGGCTCTACGACCGGGAAAAGGATTGCGACGCGACACCGCGCGTTATACAGCGTGGTGCCTCGAACGCGCATTTCCCTGTTGTTGCATCTGCCTTGTCCATTCCACCAGTTTCTGAAGGAACATTTCAGATCATCGAAGGTTACTGGGTGACGCTCGGTGCGCTGCCCGCCGAGGCTATCAAACCCGTTATAGAAAATCTAGCGAGCCAGTACGGCATATCCGTTGATGCCTTGATGGCAGCTTTTCGAGAGAAGCAGAAGATAGAGGGGGTTGTCGCAGATCGCAGCGAGGCTGGTTCACGTGCGGAGGAATATGTTGCACTTTGCGCGGATCGAGACGATCCTGTCGTCGGTGGTGTCGTACCCCATTTCTGCAACAGCATTTCTGATCCTCCGGATTCCATTGCCGAGTGGTTCGATCTGGTCGGCGCAGTATCCCGATTGCGCGAAGTGCGTGCGCTGGCCGGATTCAGTCGCATCGAGCCCTACCCTGTCAGCGGCGAAAGGATTGCCAAGGCAGTACAGGACGGATTTGTCTCGCCACTTTCGAAGAAGCCCTTCAACTGGCTGCCGGCCGCAGAGATTCGTGGAGAGGGACTGTTTCTCCGGTTCCGGACGGAAGCCGTAGATGCCTGGGTTTCAGCAAACCCCGGTGTGCAGGGACGGGCCGAATTGCTGGATAAACGCTCCGCCGCAATTGCTTACGAGCGAGGTTATCAGCGCGACTACACAATCACTCCGCGGTTGCTTCTTGTTCACTCTTTTGCGCATGCTCTCATCCGCAGTATATCGATAGATTGCGGTTATTCCTCTTCTGCCTTGAGAGAGCGGCTGTATGTGAGTGAGCAAGAAGAGAATGGATCAGCAATGAATGGTGTGTTGATCTATACCGGATCGCCTGACTCCGAAGGCAGCTTAGGCGGCCTCGTCAGACTTGCGGAACCAGCGCAGCTCGAGCGTATCGTGCTCAATACCATCAGGTCTTCAAAATGGTGCGGTAGTGACCCGGTGTGTCTCGAAACTGATCCTGCACAATCAGGCGATCGAATCAGTGGGGCAGCATGTCATTGCTGCCTGCTTGTTCCCGAGACAGCCTGCGAGAAATTTAATCGAGAACTTGATCGCACGATGCTTGTCGGCTCGGCAGATACGGGACAGACAGATAGCTGGCATGGTTTCTTCGGTTCGGGAGAGGATTGAGAAATGGCTATTCTGATACCTGACCAGCCTAAGGACTGCCCCTATGGCGAACGACTCGTCTATGAGAAGCTGGGCCGAGATCTGGACCCTGACTGCGTCGTACTGCATTCACTGGGCCTTCATGGCCATGAAACGAAGATATGGGGTGAAGCTGACATAGTAGTCCTGTCAACGAAGGGTTTTTTCGCTCTGGAGGTTAAGGGTGGGAAAGTCTCCTGCAAGGATGGCGTGTGGATATTCGGGGAGCCTAGCGGTCTGACCTACACCAAGAAGGAAGATCCCTGGACCCAGGCAAAGGGTACCATGATTGCAGTACGCAATCTGCTGAACGATGCCGAACCCAGATTCAAGGATCTGTTGATTGGATTCGGGGTCGTGATGCCAATGGAGACCTTCACTACCACTGGTGCCGAAATCGAGCCAGCCGTTCTGCTCGACAAGCGCGAGTTCAGGAAGAGTCTCGGTTTCTACCTCGGTTCATTGCAACGTCACTGGTTGGCAGCATACAAGGCTAAGCATGGCAAAGTGCCTCGGTTGCCCGGCAAGGCCGACATCCAAGCGGCCAGAAGAATTCTCCGGCCTGATGTTGACTCCGCTTTCAGTGTCGGCAGTTACCTGACCGGTATCGATTCCACGCTGGTTCAGCTCTCCAATGATCAGGTCAGAGCATCGCGCAGAATGGCAGCAAATCCGCGGACAATCGTTCGTGGTAAGGCAGGCACGGGCAAGACACTCATTGCAATTGAACGGGCAAAGCAGCTTGCCTGTGAGGGAAAGCGAGTCCTGTTCCTCTGCTTCAATCAGCTGCTCGCCCAGCACATACAGGCAGCGCTTGCAGGCGACAAGCGTGCAGCGGGCATCGAGGTCAGGCATATCCACTCGCTCTACAGTGAAATCATCGGTAAGGCCGGAATGCACGATTGCCTGAGGGGGGCAACCAATGAGCAGGAACTTTTCGCTGTGACCTATCCGCGCGTGTTCGTCGATGCGGCGCTCGAATGTGGCCTGTCCGCGTGGGAAGCCTTGGTTATTGACGAAGCCCAAGATCTTCTGACCCCGGACAACATCGACGCCTTCGATCTGATGCTTGGGAACCCCGGCATCAATCACGGCCAATGGCACATCTTCTTCGACCGTCTGCAGAATATCTACGCAACCGATGTCCAAGATGCGGTTGAGAAGAGATTGGCCGAGGCTCAGCCTGCTTTTGACGATCTCTTCGAGAATTGTCGTAACACAAGGCAAGTCGCAGTCCAAGCATCCATCATCTCAGGTATCGATCTTGCAATTGATGGGGCACCTGACGGGCCCGCCTGCGACAATATATGGTTTCGTGACAGCAAGGCTTTCTCCGAGCAACTCGATGGACTTGTGACGAGACTTCTCGCACAGGACATCCGGCCCGACGATATTGCAATCCTCTCCACTCGCAAGCGGGAAAACTCCCTCGTCTCGGGGATTGAACGGGTTGGGGGCGTTCCACTGGTAGATGCTAACTCAGCTAGGGAAGGAGACCTGCTCTTCTCGACTATGCACTCGTTCAAGGGCCTTGAGCGACAGGTCGTCATTGCCATCGACATGGAGGGGATGGCCGATCCTGCTTACTCGATGCTGCACTATGCCGGCCTGTCTCGTGCACGCTGCCTGCTGCATGCATTCCTGCCCGAATCAGCCAAGCCGGTATACGGCAATCAAGCAGCTGCATTCGCGTCAAGAATGCCAGACCAGAGCTAGGGTTGAACAAACAGATGTCAGACAATCGACTCTTCATTATATGGCGATGACATCATGACCAACGGCTTCGTTGCTGGACTGCGAGTCCGTCTCAAGTCTAACCCGGGGCGCATCGGCGTCCTTTCTGGAGAGATCGCCGGCAATCCGGCATCGCCGAGGTGGCAGGTAATTTTCGCGGAAAGTACGGAATTCGTGCCGGGGCTAGCGCTGGAAGCAGTACCGGAGGAAGGTGGAAATCCGTGGGTGGACATGCGCAAGATGCGCTTTTCGAGCCCGCGTGAGCTGCGATCGGCCCTCACTCATGCGCGTCTTGGCGGCAAGCTGGCAGACCTGATCTACAGTCTTTACACAACCAATACCGATTTTTATGCCTATCAGTTCAAGCCTGTCCTTTCCTTCCTCGATTCGCCATCTCGCGGCATTCTAATTGCCGATGAGGTCGGCCTTGGCAAGACGATCGAGGCGGGACTCATCTGGACGGAACTGCGCAGTCGCGAGGACGCGAGGAAGCTGCTAGTCCTTTGCCCTGCAATGCTGCGCGAAAAATGGCGCCAAGAGTTGGCAGACCGCTTCGGCGTGGAGGCTAGAATCTGCAATGCCGATGAGGCGGTCGACATCATCGAGCAGGCATCAGGAAACAGCCGTGCATCATTCGCGATCATTGCCAGTATGCAGGGATTGCGCAGCCTTGCTGATGCACCTGATGATGATGACTTCGGATCACCGGCTGCTCGCCTCAGGCGACTGACAGATGACAGCGCAGGTGACGCCGCGCCACTCGATATGGTAATCATCGACGAGGCTCATTACATGAGGAATCCGGAAACTCAGACGGCAAAACTCGGCAAGCTGTTGCGCCGGATGACGGAAAACCTTGTGTTGCTTTCCGCAACTCCAGTCCATCTGCGGAACTCTGACCTTTTCCACCTGCTGAATCTCGTCGACAGTGACTCATTCCCCCATGAGTGGTCGTTCGACCATGCACTTCAGGAAAATGCACCTCTTATCGAGTTGCGCGACCTTTTGCTGCGAAGCAAGGTCGACAAGAATGCCATTCGTGAATCGCTCGAACTGGTTCGTGGTTCTCCTGTCGCGCTTCGCAGCGAGTCTCTCCAGTTTCTGCTTGAGTCTCCTCCAGATGATGTCGTACTGGATTCCATAAGCGAGAGATTGATCCTTGCCGAACGGGTCGACCGCATTAATCCCATTACGAAGGTAGTCACTCGCACGCGAAAGCGTGATGTGCATGAGCGGCGGGTGGTGCGTGCGCCACAGGCAGTCAGGGCCGACATGACTCCTGTCGAAACCGAGTTCTATGAACAAGTGACCGCTGCTGTCCGGAAATATTGCCGGGACCTCGACATGGCTGAAGGTTTCATGCTCACCATTCCGCAGAGACTGATGTGCAGTTCGATGGCCGCGGCCTGCCGTTCGTGGACAAGGCGAAGCAGTGACTTGTTCGACGAGATTGACCAGATTCTGTGGGATGCCTTCGGAGATGATGCCTCTTGCGAAGGCAGCACCGGTAAGCGGCCGAATTCCTCCAGCCTGATTGCCCAGTTGTCGCGAATAGCTCGCGATGTGGGAGACTACGAGGTTCTGCGTCGCAACGATTCGAAGTTCGATAAACTCCGAGACCAGCTGCTGAAATACTGGAAGCAAAACCCGGGAGCGAAGGTTGTACTGTTCGCCTACTTCCGCGATACCCTCCATTATTTGTCGGAACGATTCACCGAAATCGGCATTGACTCGGTGCTGCTGATGGGCGGCATGGACAAGCAGGCGGCGCTGGACAACTTCAAACAGCCGGATGGTCCCCGTATTCTGCTAGCTTCGGAAGTGGCGAGCGAGGGAATCGACCTGCAATTTTCCTCGCTGCTGGTGAACTACGATCTCCCATGGAATCCTATGCGGATAGAGCAGCGTATCGGTCGCATCGACCGAATCGGGCAGAAGGCCGAGCGAATCGTGATCATCAACATATTCCTTGGTGGCACTCTTGATGAAAGGGTGTACTTGCGCCTCTTCGAGCGGCTGAAGATATTCGAGCGCGCGCTAGGAAGCATTGAAGGAATTCTCGGTGAGATGATTAGGGAGATGAGCTTCAACCTGCTACGCCACGACTTGAGCGATGATGAGGAAATAGATGTAATCGAGCAGACTTGCGTCGCCGTCGAACAGAAATCTAGAATAGAGGACCAGCTTGAGGATCAGGCTGGTCGTCTGGTTGCGCATGGGGATTATCTGCAACACAGGATCACGTCTGCACGTGACCTAAATCGCTACGTGACATCGGAAGATCTGCGGACTTATGTTAGTGATTTTATCGATGCACATTGCACGGGTGCCCAACTGGTTCAGGTTAAAGGGGGAGAGATACCGCTATGGGAAATCGATATTGGGTCTGCTATGAGGGCTGAGCTCTCCGGATTCCTTGAAAAAGAGCGCTTGCAAGGCAGAACAAGGTTAGCGATTGCGGCATCGGGTAGGCAGCCCTGTATTTTCGAGAATGTGCTGAAGCGCAGCCGGTCGGACGCAGAGTCGATTTCGCAGTATCACCCGCTGGTCGCATTTATAAAGGCGAAGCTGGATTCGGAAGAGCGCCATCGCCATGCCACAGTGTCAGCTATCACTATAGACATGATAGGGCTGGAGAAGCTGGAGCCGGGTACCTATATTTTCGCGGCCAGCCGCTGGATTGTGAGTGGGAACCCTGACACGGAGCGATTGGCCTTCGCTGCCAGACGGCTGGGTAGCAATGATATTGGTCCCGAGGATGCAGAACGTCTTGTAACGGCGGCTGCAATGCGAGGACAACCATGGCCATCTGCAGTCGGGCTGTTGCATGGAGACGTTGTAGGGGACGAATTCGAATCAGTCATGGATGGCCTAGACTGCCGATATGAGGAATTTACTGCTGCCGCCAGTCGCGAGAGCCGAGACCGCGTTAGTTTCCAGCTAGACCAAGTCGATCGACAGGAGAAACGCGATGTACAGCGAATCCAAGAGCTGGTTGCGAGACTGCGCATGCAGAACAAGATGCGGACTATCCCAGCGAATGAAGGACGTATCGCGAAGGTACGCGAACGCGCCGATCAACGTCGCGCAACGCTGACAAGAAGTGAGCTGCGTCACCACTCGACGCTTGTTTGCGCGGGTGTAGTAAGGGTCGGAAAATATCAAGGGGGGTGAAGCAGATGGGAAATCAGCTCAAGGATGCCCTCAAGGCGGCGGGATTGGTGATAACAGGCGCTACCAAGTCGGCAAAAGACGGGCCAGGAACATCAAGAGTGCAGGAGGTGAAAAAGCTGCAGTGTACGGGAGCTCGCAATGGCGATAACAAAAGCCAGCAAAGTCCTACCCATAAGAGCGGGAGGCCAGAGTTTTTCCTAAGTGATGGAAATCGACAAGCTGCCTTGATTGAAATCACTGTACCTCCGTTAAATCCGGAACCCAAGAAGAAAGTTCATCTCGAATTGCATCGTGACGGGGACTTTAACCGGAATCCGGTTCTGGTTGAGGACGAACTGGAAAGAGAAGAGCTCCCCGAAATCGAGCATTCTGGTATTGTTCGTCAATTATCCGAATCACCGGACATTGCAACTGACTTGGTCATTGGTCTCGACTTTGGTACTTCCACTACGAAGGTTGTGATCAGAGATGCTTACGCTTCTGTGAGCGTATTTCCAGTCGAGTTGAACGATTCGCTGTCCGGTATAAACAGCCACCTGCTACCATCGCGCGTGTTCAGAACAGGTGGCAGATACTCAATTTCAGGTGGTGAACATCAGATTTCCAACCTGAAGCTGCGCCTGCTCCAGTGTGAGAGCAAGGATCCTGAATCGGAGTTCAATGATTGTTGTGCCTATCTTGCTCTCGTCATCAGGCGTTCTCGCGGGTGGCTGCTGACGCGACATCGTGACGTTTATGCTCGTCACGAGCTGAAGTGGAAGGTAAATCTCGGTATCGCCGCCAGATCCTACGAAGATGCGGATATTGTGCGACTCTTTTCTCGGCTTGCTTGGGCAGCTGCCAATCTGGCTTCTGATAAGAGTGCAGATACGATCACGACAGATATTGCAGATACTTACCGTCGGGAATCCAAGCTTGTTTATTCACCAGATCATGTTGCCTCCGAAAATCCTGATAGAGAATTTTCAAAAGCTGACGTAAGTGCAGTTCCGGAAGTATGTGCCCAGCTGCAGGGTTTCATGAGGTCGGCACGCTGGGACTGGGTATCGCGTCCTGTGATGATGCTGGTTGACATCGGTGCCGGAACAATCGATTCGGCTTTATTTCATGTCGGTACCAGTATCAACAAGAAAAAACGCCTCACCTTCTTCGCGAACCGGGTTGAACAGAATGGTGTCATGAATCTGCATCGTTCAAGGGTGGATTGGCTGTTGAAGCATTTGCCTGAGGGGGATCTGCATGATGATGCTCGCCAATATCTAATGGAGATGGAAAAACCTACAGACCGGCGTAGACCGATCCCGGAACTGGTTATGGAGTATCTCCCGGGTTACACGAAAGATCCGGCGTTGGAGGATTTTGATTCTGACTTCTTCATCAAGCGCTATCGCACGCAAGTGGCACAAAGCATCAACGACGCCAAGATCGGCAAGGGTGTTTGTTTAAATCAGTTGCAAAATGTGCCGCTTCTGCTCTGTGGTGGGGGGTCTAGGATGACTTTCTATGCAGTCATTGCAGATGCAATCAACAACACGCCGGGGTGGCATGTCAGCGTAGAGGTAATGCGATTGCCTGTCCCTAAAGACCTGTCAGCAACGGGCTGGCACTCAGATGAATTCGATCGAATCAGTGTTGCTTACGGACTGAGCCTTTCGGGCGAAAGTGGCTCGAATCTTGAAGAAATTGTGAGGGCCATGGATGTGCCACCGCTGGATGCGTTCACAAGTTTCGATAGGAGAGACACATTTGTTCCGAAGGATCATATGTAACCTTCAAATTTTCTTTAGTCTATTCAGACTAGAAAAAACCAAAACTTAACGTCTGCTTTGGGCCGGAGGCAGTCGATGGCCTATTGATAGTTGACGGTCAGCTTTGCGGATTAACACGTCACCAGCATATTAGCCGGACAAACCAGACGGTCATTCATTTAATAATTGTTTAAACTCAATTACAATCAATCCGGTCATGCTGCGTCTCTATATTAATATTTCAATATAGAAACCGGAAAACAATAAAACCAAGAAAAGACAAGGGGATCCAGCCATGCGTCATAAAGTTGCAATTATTAATATAGAGACCCATGGGTCTCTATAATTACTGTTAGGTACGCAAATGCTCGAAGAATTTAAATGGTCATCTAAGGTTGTCACATGGCTAGCATTCATTCTTCTCGTGTCTTCTGGGGTTAGCTACAACATGTCAGAGCATCCAACACCAAATGAAACTGCGCTTCTTCCAGGTTATCAATTTATTGAATATGCTATGTATTTAATTAGCATTGCTATGCTGCTGGCAATAATTCGTAAACGTAAAATTATTTTAAATTTTGAGGTAAATTTGCTTGAGGGTTTAATAGCGTTAAGTGGCGCCACTCTATTTATTGCGCCATTCTTGGCATTATTCGGTAAGTTTATTTCGCAGGTTATTGCAAATGCAAATACCTAACCCATCATTCAAGCGGGACGCCTAACGGTGCCCCTTAATTCACACGTTAGCCGCCTCCATGTCCGTAGTTTCCACTTCATCTTTCGATTCATCACGAATTGAATTTCATCGCCGTAATCCCGACGTGTCGCTACAAAGTTATATGCGTGATAGACGCTGCCAGCTTGGCGCCGCGGTTAAACCAATTAAACGCATTTACCTTGACCAACGCTTCTGGCTCCTACTCAGAGATGTGTCATTCGGTCGTAGCCAGGATATGACAACTTCTGATTTGCTAGACTTACTTAAACTCTTGGTCAGCAAAGGGAAAGCAATTTGTCCTATTTCCGAATCTGTTTTCATCGAACTGCTCAAGCAATCTGACGAAGTGACAAGGCTTGCAACCGCTCAGCTGATTGACGACTTGAGTCTTGGTATCACGCTTATTCCGTTTAATGAGCGAGTCCGCCAAGAATTATGTAATTCGTTTTATGAGCAGGCTGGCGCGATGGACTTGATTCCTTTGCAGCAGCTTGTGTGGACAAAGCTGGCTTATGTCCTCGGGGAAATTCATCCGTCCAATACGCCATTCCCTCGGGAAGAGGAACTGGTAATTCAGAAGGCATTCTCCGATCATATTTGGAATACTTCACTTGTGGAGATAGTTAAGCGAATTGACGAACCGCCATCGCAGTTCGACTGGGATGTACTGGCCGCACGTCTTAATGCGGGAAATCGTGCGCACTACTCGACGATACGAAGCTATCCACAAGCATTTCGAGCGGAATTTGAAGGTGGTCTTAGTCTATTTCGCAATGAGATGGTTGCGCTCGGAAAAGAGCTTGATGAACGGGGTTTTTCTGATGTCGGCGCAAAGCTAGCCCATCTATCCCACAAGAAGCGATTTGAGATATTTTCACAATCGATACCTAGCCTGCATATATATGGCACTTGCCATGCTGCTGTCAGATGGGACCAGCAGCGGAATCTTTGTGGTAATGACCTATTTGACTTTCATCACGCGCAAGCCGCGTTAGGGTACTGCGATGTATTTCTTACCGAGAAGCCTCTCACAGACATGCTTTCACAGCAGCATCTCGGGCTATCTAAGTACAAATGCCAAATGTTTTGGTCGCCAGCTTCAGCTTTGAGTTGGTTACAAAAGAATTGCGGCTAACACATTTGTCAACACGGACCCATGAAATCGGCGCTGCGTACCGGTTACCTCAAACTATAAACGTCTGCTTTGGGCCAATCATAGTCGCATAGCTTCTATAGTTGACAGTCTGCTTTGCGGATTAACATGCCTTTAGCATATTAGCCGGACAAAGCGGACGGTCATTTACTCAATCAATTGAATTTAATAATTGTTCAAATTAAATTACAATCAATGTAAACATTGCTGCGTCTCTATATTAATATTTCAATATAGAGACTGAAAAACAATAAAACCAAGAAAAGACAAGGGGTTTCAGCCATGCGTCAGATAATTGCAATCATTAATATAGAGCCCATTGGGAGCAAGTCAACTCAGCGCCAGTGCAAACATATAACACTATAAAAACAACCTGTAGTATAAAAAGGCCAAGCACTAAAATTTAAGATGAATGTCTTGGTATGAAAATATGATTATTTTGGCTCACGGAAGATAATGACTTTCGTGTAATAATTTTATAGTTAGTGTATCGCCATGTTTCATCCTAATGGTAAGCACGGGCAATCATAATAACTAATAGGAGTTTGGTCCCTTGCTGCGCCATCAAACTAAAAATGCAAAGTTCACTTATTCTCGCGACTTCCCCAATCGTTTTCATTCATATTACCGAATAATTTACACCATCAAAAAAGTACTTCGCTGGATACGTGTTCAGCGTGTCGTTACTAGGTTGCTAGGATTCCAGTATCGGGTCGGTTCTGATCTTATAGAAATTGACCTGACCTACCTTTGTAATTTGAAATGTAACAACTGCAACCGGTCGAGTGCACAAGCACCTGAGGCTGTTCATATTGATCGTGAAGTAGTAAGCCAATTCGTAGACGATTCTTTGAAGGAAGGACGCAACTGGGCACGCATCAGATTACTAGGAGGAGAGCCAACGCTACATCCCCAGTTCATGGCTATTCTGGATGAACTTCTCCGCTACAAGGCCCACTACCCCGACACATCAATCCAAGTTGTAACTAACGGGTATGGGAGCAAGGTGCAAGCGGTCCTTGATTCATTGCCATCATCTATCTATATAGAAAACTCGACAAAAGAAGGAGCCATTCAACCCACTTTTGGTCCGTTCAATCTAGCCCCACAAGACAGTATTGCATATTCAAACGTCGATTATCGAAACGGGTGCTCAATTGCGAGTACTTGCGGGATGGGCCTTACACCCCAGGGTTATTATCCATGTGCAATAGCGGGAGGAGTTGACAGGGTACTTGGCCTGAAGCGCGGAAGAACCAGGCTACCTCCACCAGAGGATGAGATGCGTGATTTAATGGATGTGGCATGCAGACTTTGCGGTCGATTCAGGGATGGACATTTTGTTCCAGAGAAGTTGAGATCACCGCTGCTGACCCAAAAAAACTCACCATCATGGCAGAAAATATACGACGAGTGGCATCACCGAGCTGAAGCCACCAACAGCAAATAGAGATTCGAATGGCCCCCGTCATTGTACTTATTGCAACTTATCCGCGTATTGACTCGCTCAAAAGTTTATCTATCCCGAGCATCGCGCAACAAACACACCCCGCCGACGCAGTGGTTATCGTGACCGACCGTAACAGGCTGTCAGACAAGGACATGCAAGATATACAGTCGATACTGCCGCAGACAGAGATTCGTAGCTATTCAAATGAGCATGCAACTGGTGCCGCTGGCGCATGGAATACCGGGCTTAGTCACATTCATCAGCTTTGGCCTAATGCATACGTAGCCATCCTTGATGATGATGACTGGTGGGATTGCGACCATTTGGCAGCATGTATTGACACTGCCAGAGTAAATGACTTGCCTGAGGTTGTTGTTTCCGGCTTACGGATGGTTAGTGCAGGAGTGTTGATTCCTCGCGAACCGCCTCTTAAGCTTAGTATCGATGACTTTCTTATCGGGAACCCAGGCTGGCAAGGTAGCAATACGTTTGTAAGTATCAGCACCTTGAGGAAGGTAGGTGGATTTACTGACGGACTAACAAGCTGCAACGACCGGGATCTGGCAATTCGGATACTTAGTCTGCCTGATGTAAATATCACTTATACAGGCCGTTTCACATCAACGTGGAATTTCAATGCCAGCCCAAACAGCCTCTCTCAGTCTGGCAAGCAAAAGCAGGAGGCGCTTCGCCAATTCCTGAGCATTCACCATCACCGAATGAGTGATGAAGTGCGAAGAGGCTTTCTAAATCGATGCAACGAATTGTTTGGAGTCCTTGAAGAGGATCTCACATGAGTTTCCCGGATCACATGTCCTGCACGTTTGACGGGCTTCAAGCACCCCGGAAACAAGAGATTATTCTTTGCCGGAGAAATATAAGCATAGTAGGAAACGTGTCTGACTACGCACGCACTGCGTCAGTAGTGATTGCCATGCCGCTGCATAACCAAGCCGAAACGTTGCGAACTGCACTAAAATCCGCCCTCGCCCAGAAGTTGTCTGATGGACATAGTGCCGTGGTTCTCCTAGATGACCAATCTACAGATAATTGGCGTGATGATGTCAAAGATCTCCTATTGCATCCTGCTGTAATTCTTCTGACCGCGAATTGTGGTTATGCCGCATTGGCTAGAAATGCTATCCTTGATTTTGTAGAGTCCGAGTTGCCAAATGCCCGCTGGATTGCCCGATTAGATCCGGATGACGAGCTTTGTTCTTCTTTGGCTGTTGAATCTCTTAGGTCGGAAGGAGAAAAGCGCAACGCAAGCTTCGTGCTCGGCAGCAATTATTTGATCAATCAAGGCACACCTAAATATCCGGCTAACATCGCGAACCCTGAAGTATTGCTTAATAAAGTAATACTCGTAAAATTCATCGAAGAATTCTGTATGGGCAGTGCCTGCAATGAGCTCCCATCTTGCAATCTCCTGATTCGTGCGGGACAAGGCATTCGCTATCCTTTGCTCAGAAGCGCAGAGGATCACTGGCTGGTGGCGCAACTTCTAATGTTTAGGTCTGATCAGGCAGCAGTGGTTCCGTATCCCGTCTACTGCCACTATTCGCTGAAAGGAAAAGTTACAACCAGCAATAAGCGCATCGGTGAGCACCGGAAGATACGAAAATACTTGTCTCAAGCAAGCAGAGATTGGCTAGCGGCAATCGCAGATGCCGGCGAGATTCTCGGTTACGGGATGGAGGGATGTGTGTGGAAACAGGATGACAATATCATCAAGCGCTTCTATCCTAGTGCAACTACTGCGGAAGACATATCTCGTTTGGCAGAATGTACGCGTGCGGCGAGGGGTCGACTACCTATCTTCGAGTGGTCGGAAGATAAGAATGGCACTATATCCTGCAAATACGATTGGACTCCGCTTGATCCAGTCGCAAAGACCTTACCCACTCATGAGTTGCAATCTTACCTTTTGGATCTTGCCCACGCTGGACTCGTCACCTGCAACATTAAACGTGAGAATCTGCGGCTTAATGCAGGACGGTTGATATTCATTGATATTGGTAAAGATATCCGTCCATTCGATCCATCCATCTTTATGGATTCGGCGGCCCGCCTGTATGCAATAGGAGTTCTTGGGCTACCTGATGGCGAACTTTCACGCCGCCAAAGCTATTTGAAACAGCATGAGGCACTTGCTGAACTTGAAGGGTTCGAGACATTTTATTATGACCTTGTGGCCCAACTTTACCCTCTTGTAAATTTATCTGAAGATAAGCCCTTGGAACCGAGCTCTGCTGATGATGTGACGCTATTGATCAAAGCATGCTCGCAAGATCATGCAAGCTTGGTAGATCAAGTTGCACATATCGTTTCACAGCTCTCAATTCCCCGTAAATTTGCTAAGGTTGTCCTAGCGATAGATCCGCATGTTGGAAAGTATCTTCGACAGTTCACCCAAGGTGATCTTCAGGCGTTGATTGACAGTGCAGAACATCTGCGAGTTGCAGGCATTATAGATATGGTCTGGGTGGCGCCGCAGGATGCTGTCCAAATTGAGAGTGTGCACAAACAGTGGTTTGGAGTTTCCGGTGTCAATACCACCCATACCATCAGTGGCGCACCGGTATTCTCCCAACTTTGGGCATTTGAGCAGGTTGATACACGCTACGTTCTTCAGGCCGACGTTGACGTGCTAATTGGCAGGAAGGATAAGGATCATGATTATCTGTCAGAGATGCTCGCAGCTATTCAGCATGAACTCACCTGGTGTGTAGGCTTCAATATACCAAAATGTGATCCTGGATTTCAGCCTTACACGTCAAGGCCCGATGGATACGTACCGGAGGTTCGGCTCGGCCTGCTAGATCTTTCCAAGATTAGGTCGCATTTACCTTTGCCGAACAAAGTGTCTCATGGGCGGCTCTTGAATATGTGGCACCGAAGCATGGAAGATGCACAACGATCATCCAAGATACAAAGCGTGCGTGGTGGGGATGATAGAAGTTTCTACGTTCACCCTCCCAACGACATTAAAGCAGAAACAAATCTTGAGATCATTCGCGACCTAATTGGTCAGGGAGTTTACCCTTTAGAACAAGCTGAAAAATGGGATCTTGTATTTGATGCACCATGGAGTTACCCGCATCGAGAGGAAAGCATCGTATTCCTGTTAAAGGGGCGAAATACTCCAAAAGAAAAATTACGACGCTGCCTTAAGTCATTGCAGTCCCAAACTGATCAGGACTTCGGTGTCATTCTGATTGATGACGCCAGCGACCCCATGTTTTCCTGGCACATTGATTATCACCTAGAGTCGCTGCGTAAGCGCACAACACTCGTTCGGCGAAGAATTCATAAAGGCTATATTCCTAATTTTTTGCTTGCATCCGAACTTTGTTCGAATCCGGACACATTGATTGCCGTACTAGATCAGGATGACGTGCTAATGAATACATCAGTAGTTAAATCACTAAAACGTGCTAAAGCTGAAGGTGCAGATCTCATCAACGGCCTAATGTTTAGGCCTAACAAACCTACTCGCTTCTATTTGACTGATTATGAACGTCCACGAGAAAAAGGGGGTGGCAACACTTGGTCACATCTTAGAGCCTTTACAAAATCACTTTTTGACAGCGTACCAAGTGATCAATATATGGTGAATGAAGACTGGATTGCAGATATTTCGGATTACGCAACTATGCTACCAATGGTGGAGCTTGCAAAAAATCCCGTGCAAATGACCGACCAGTACTACCTGTGGCATGAAAGACCCGAGTACTCGGTTGAAAGAAAGGGAAAACAAGCGCGGCTATTACAGATGTTACTTACTAAGTCAGCTTTAACCAAGCACACAGTTTAATCGTAATTATTGGACCACCCAGGGTTTGGTAGACTGAATCGCCACTAGTTTATTAGAAGCCTTTGATCTGAGGGTAGTCGATTACTTGTTAAAGTTGACTGTCCGCTTTGCGGATTCAGCAGAAATACGGTACAAAACGAACTTTCAATATTGAGGCGTAAAAGTATCTACTGCAGCAGGGTGATTCAAAGTACAGTGCAGCTTAAATCTAAGTAAAGCTTATTAATTAATTTATATTTTTTGATTCAAATCCAGATAAAGTCATAAGCTTTTTTAAATCCTTAATTGAAAAAGGGCCAACAGTTATATTTTCTGACGAAACACCTAACAAAGATAAATATGTGATTTTTTTAAATTACTTTCTGGAGCTGAGATTTCATATTCAAAAGTTTTTGCTGAAAATTGATAATAAGACGTAGGGTTTAATTTAATTGGGGTAACTTTGGGGGTAACTTAGATTATTTAATTATCTAGATTCTTTTAAATAAAGGTTTTTAGGCAGTTGTTCTGTTGACGCCTGCCCACCATTTTTAAGAATCACAATGTATCAAGATGCGCCTGAAAGCCTTCAAGTTAATAGCTTGGAGGCTTTTTTGTATCCAAAAGACGATTCGCATGCCTATTCAGCTGTGTGTTTTTGCAGGCGACTTTATAATGACCGAGCAGGTCATGCCTGCCACCAGTGTTAAATCCTTTGGTATTTCATCCAGGGCAATGTGTACCGGTACGCGCTGTGCCAGCCTTACCCAGTTGAAGCTGGGGTTAACATTGGCCAGCAGGCGTACATCAGTAGGGTTATCGCGGTCGGTAATGCCGCGCGCGATACTTTCCACATGGCCTTGCAGGATGCGGTCAGAGCCGAGCAGGCGTATTTCTGCCGGGTCGCCGACTTTCATCAATGCCAGTTTATGCTCTTCAAAATAACCGTAAACCCAGAACGAGTGCTGGTCGATGACGGCCAATTTGGAGGTTCCGACCTGGGCAAAGTCGCCAGGGCGAACCAGCAGGTTCGAAACCCAGCCATCTACAGGTGAGCGCACAGTGGTGCGCTGCAGATTTAATTTAGCCTGGTCAAGTTCTGCCAATGCTGCCTGGTATTCCGCTTTGGCACTGACTGCGGTCAGGTCAGTATCTTCGCGGTTCTCACGGGAAATCACCTGGTCATCAAGAGCAGCGCGACGCCTTGCCTGTCCGCGCTTCATTTCCAGCAGGGCTTTTCGCTGTTCTACCAGTGACTGCGCCTGTGCCTGTGCATGCTTATAGTGTTCTGCGTCAATCTGGAATAACACGTCTCCGCGATGCACGTACTGGTTATCCCTTACTGCCACTTCGGTTACCAGTCCTGCGACATCGGGCGCGATGTTGACTACATCCGCGCGCACGCGCCCATCCCGTGTCCAGGGTGAATCCATATAACGTACCCAGAGCGTATGGCCAAGGATAATGGCGGTAATCAATAGCGCAAAGGTAATTGATAATCGCAGCAGTTTTTTAGTCAGGGTTTTCATCAGATATTCCTTAAAGTGTTCCTTTTAATAAATCCACAGGCCGCATGCCGCAAACAGGCAGGCAAATAAGCTAACCCTGAATAGCGCCGGGTACCAGATATGGCGATAGATGTCGTAACGGGTAAACGCCCAGTCCAGCAGCAGTGAGCCTAGCCCCGCCGCAATAAATGCAAACAGCAGGGTAGGTACCAGAGCGTCAAAGAGTGCAATTTCGCGTGGCATCGTTAGCGGTTCTCCAATCTTTTAATGGCATTTGCCGACAGCACTGATTCTTCGTCCAGCAGTGCGCTGTGTATAAAGTGCAGCATGGTCATCAGTTTGTGCCTGGTTGATTGCATCAATACCAGTCTCATGGCATCGGTAGATAGATGCTGCATTGCCAGATCGATGCTGCTGATTGCGTCGTGGCGGTGTGCCGGGGTCGGGTCATCGTACAGGTTTGCAATCGCATCCAGGCATTTGAGCATAGGCGGCGGTACGATTGAATCATGTACTTCCTGGAGATATTCCCGCAATGCAATGACCGCATGCCCGATTTCCAGAGTTGACAGCAGCCAGTCGACAATCAATTGATCCTGTTCTTCTGCAATGCGCTGGGCGCTGCCGGCGCGCTGCACCAGGTCGCGAGCTGCGCTTTCCAGGCGGGCACGCCTGAATGGCAGGGCATCTCTGCAGGCAGACACCACAAGCCGGCGCAGGGATTGTGCGGTTCGTAGTTTTGACCAGCGACTGTTGCTGAGGTCGATCAGGCTGAATAGCACACCAGATAAAAGTACAGCGAGCAAGTCAGCAATCGCGTCGTTCATGAATGTAACCGGATTGGCACTGTAGGTGCTGTTGAACCCGATGTGCATCAGGTAGACCATAAACATGCCCGACCCGACGACGGCGGTTGAGGGGCGGGTCGTTAGCCAGGCCGCCAGCATAATGCCAGGGGAAACCGCGATTGCCAGCAGCAGGAAACCCTGTGCCTGCGTTAACCAGTGGAAGTTGCAGAAATAGGCAAGGATGGTGCCCAGCACTGCGCCGATAAAGAATTGCTTGACGGTATGGCCAGGGGATGGAGAGGTTGCGAATAAAGTGCTGGTGATTACGCCGAGTGTAATGGCCTCGATGCCGGAGCGCCAGTCGGTCAATATCCATACGGCAGACAGTATGGCCAGTGCCAGTGCGCCCCTTAATCCGGCAAGCGCTACGGCCAGTGTGTCAAAATGCATTTCCTGCTGCGGAGCCTGTTGGTTCAGGCTGGTTGTGGGTTTCCGGTCTTTTGGCGCAGCGAAAGCGCTGTAGGTTTTTGCATATGTGTACAGTTCGTCACTGAGCCGTTCCAGTAGTTCGATCCCAGTATCAAGCTCGATTCTATCCCGGTCGCTGAGTGTATGCGCGAGCTCACTGCGGGTGTCTGCGGCTATTTGTGCAAACCGTTTCCTGTAGCCGGATAGCTGCCTGCTGATCTGCAATGCTTCCTGTTCGTTATGCGCGCTGCGTCCATCCAGGGACACGCTATCGGCGAGCTTCCGGTAAATGCCAAGCAGCGCTGCTCCGATGTCGGGGCGACCATGTCTGGATTGGCGCTTTAGCAGCTGCTCAAACGCGTGAAAGCTGGTTGATACCTGCATGAACTCATTGTTCATCTGGCTCAGGTGCAGCCGGTTTTGCCTGGAGGCGTCATTTTCCATTACGGCAGACGCGCGGAATGTCTCTAACCTGAAAATGTCACCGATAAAGCGCAGTAACGCCGGTTCTGACACTGTTTCCGGTGTCCGCACTGTTGCCGGGTTAACGGCAGCCGCACGCAGCAGGTCGGAAAAATCGCTGAAACGCCGCCGTACAGAAGCCAGCATCATATTCCACATGCGTTGCGGAAAGATAAGGTCGCTGACTAATGTTGCGCTGAATAAGCCAATCAGTATTTCTGATATTCGGGTGATGCCTATGTTAAACGTTTGCCCGGGGGCGAGAGTCGCAGGCAGGCCAACGATGCAGAGTGTATAGCCGGCAAGTACGAATGCGTAAGACTGGTGATTGCGGTAGATCATAGAACCTGCCGTACATAAACCGATCCACAAAGCCATGTAAAGCAGGAACGGGATTCTCTCCTGGGCAAATAACGCAACCAGTATGAACGATACGATAACGCCTACCAGCGTACCTATCAGGCGGTAATAGCTTTTGGCGAATACCATGCCGGAGCGGGATTGCATCACGATCGCAACGGTGAGCATGGCTGTGCGCGGCTGGTCCAGCTCAAACCGTAGCGACAGCCACATTGCCAGCAGGCAGGCAAGCAGCACTTTCAGCATGTAGCCAATCACGGGGGCGTCTTCGCTCAGCCACTCCCGCCATGCTGAACGTAGTGGCGGCAACGCAACCCTGCATAATGACCTGAAATGATGGTACGCAGTCATGGCTGGGGTAATGCCGGTTGCTCTGCAGCAGCTTGCATGGTGCCGCCGCCTAATGCGCGCATCAGGCCGGCATAAGTGTCTAGCCTGCTTGCCTGCAGGTGAGCGATGATTTCTTTCTGCCGCAAGATGGTTTCGTGGGTAGCCAGCACATGCAGATAGTTGCTTAATCCCGCTTTGTATTGGGATTGTGCCAATTCATGTGCTTTCAGTGCCGTGGTCTGCGCCTTTTCAGTTTCTGCGCGTTGCCTGGCATTGGATTGCAGCACCGCCAGCTGATCCGAAACATCCTGCAGCGCCTTGATGAGTATTTCATTGTAATTCTCTACGGCTATGTCATAACTGGCGGTTTTTGCCGTCAGGTTGCCGCGGCGGCGTCCGCCATCAAAGATCGGCAGGCTGATGGCAGGGCCAGCGCCCGCAATCGCTGCCGCATTGCTGATGAGTTGCCCAAAGCCCAGTGCCTGAAAACCGATAAAAGCAATCAGGTTGATATTCGGGTAAAAAGCCGCTTTTGCCCCTTCGATATTCTGCCGGGAAGCTTCTACGCGCCAGCGGTAAGCGAGTACATCAGGCCTGCGGCCTACCAGGTTTGCCGGTAATTTGTCAGGTAAGCCAGCCTCAGCATTCAATGCGAGCGCCGGGCGCATGATGGTTTCACCTGCGCCGGGGCCTTGCCCGGAGAGTGCTGCGAGCTGGTTGCGCAGCAGCTTGATCCTGGAATCGATGGCTTCAATCTTTGCATGAACCAGCGGCAGCGGCGTTTCCGCTTCCAGCAGCTGCATTTTTGTACTTAACCCGGCTTTATAGCTGCGCTTGGTGATGGAAATGAGTTCCTCCAGTTCATGCAACTGTTCTTCTGCAATGTCCCGCAGCGTGAACTCCATTGCCAGCTGCACATAGGTGCGTACGATCGCTGTTTCCAGCCCCAGTTTGACCTGCTGCGCTTCTGCTGCTGTTGCGCGGCTTTCGCCTATCGCTGCGCGCCATATGCTTTCCTGGCGCCCCCATAAATCCAGGTCGTATGCCAGCGATAAGGTCGCTTTGTTATTCCAGTCGAACTGGCCACCCCAGGGCGGCGGTATGAATTGCAGCTCGGTAAATCGTTCGCGTACCATGGATGCGTCGGCGCTCAGGTTAGGCTTTGTTTCTGCCAGCATTGAGTCGGCAAACGCGTTTGACAGTGTGATTCTGGCCTGCGCTGCGTGCAGGGCAGGGCTGTCTTGAATGGACTGCATGATGAGACGATCAAGCTGGGGATCGTTATAAGCACGCCACCATTGTTCATCCGGCCACGCAATGGCCGGAGCCGAAGCGATTGTCTGGTCTGGTTTTAGCTGCGCTGGTTCTAAGGTTTTTGCCTGTGGAAATATGCCCGACATGCTGACGCAACCGTTAAGCAGCAAAATGCAACTGCATACTGCATATATTTTTAACAGTGATTTCCAGCTTTGGATTGGATATGTTTGATCAGGCATAAGTCTTAAAATTCGGGTTTGTTGGTATGGAGCCTTGCTAAGTGGTTAAATTCTTTAAGCGCTTACTTTATTAACTCCGAATGTAACGACAGTATCTGCAGGCTTTTAATCATGACAGCGCGTTGTTCCGCTGTGAGCATGGACATCAATGCACTGACTTTGCTGTAATAATCAGGCATGACCTGGTCGAGTTTCTGCTGGCCGACAGCAGTGAGGCGTATCAGGAATTTCCTGCGATCCTGATTATCCAGTAACCTGGTTATCAAGCCTTCACGTTCCAGGCCATCGATAAACCCGGTCATGGTGGCCTTGGTTACGCCGGTTTTCTCGGCAAGGGCAGAAGGCGATGATGTGAGGTCAGGCTGTCTTAACAGCAGCACCAAAACCCACCACCTGCCTTGCAGCAGGGCGTGTTTTGCCAGCAGCTTGTCCAGCGCGTCTGAAATGTCGGACGCGGCGCGCAGCATGATTGCGAAATCCAGGATCGCCTGAATATCAGCTTCAGGGTAACGTGCCAGAAACTGTTCAAGGCTTTTCGAGTTAGGTAATTCTTTTAACAGCAACATAGTACGGAGCAGTATAGTACGGAACCATACTTAATTGCAATAGCTTGTTTTACATTTGGCAAAGCATCCGAAATGTTAAGCTGGGCTATCAGAAAGATATATTTGCAGAAGGCCGTATTTGCGGCAGGCCATGTTTGCTGTTACATTCATCTGGTCACGCCATTTAAAACGGCGACCTAAGGCATGAAAAGCTATGGGCGGGTCATTTCCCGTATTGAAGATTAATTAACGGATTTGGGGATTCACTTGTTTGAGTTGAAAACGATAGCGCTATTCATCGTCACCGCCATCGCGGAGATCATTGGCTGCTACTTGCCGTATTTGTGGCTGACGCAGGACAAAAGCCCTTTGCTGCTGATTCCGGCAGCGGTCTCACTGGCCTTGTTTGCCTGGCTGCTGTCGCTGCATCCTGTCGCGGCGGGCAGGGTATATGCAGCTTATGGCGGTGTTTATATATTTGTCGCCATTTTCTGGTTATGGCTGGTGGATGGCATCAAACCTACGTATTGGGACCTGTTGGGCGCAGGCGTGGCTTTGATCGGCATGGCCATTATCATGTTTTCGCCACGAAGTGCCTGACAGGGCCGAATACTGATTCATTACCATTGCAGTAATGAATCAGTGTGGTTTATACGAGACCTACCTCAACCAGGTTGTCACTGAATGTCGTGGAGTGACCCATGTCCCCGAACTCAGCCGAGCTGATGCAATTGACCGTGCCATTGTTAAGCTGTCGCCAATAACCCAGCGTTGCGACTACGATACCCGCATTCACGTCATCTGAGATCTTGGCGATACATTCAAACGCACCGCGGTCATTAAATACTTTGACCGTGTCACCTTCCTGAATGCTGCGTGCTTTTGCATCCAGTGCGTTAATCAGTACAAATTGTTCGCCTTGACCTTTGATTTTCTCTGTCACATTGGCATAGCAGGAATTTAAAAAGCCATGGCTCTTGGGTGAAATGATGTTAAGCGGATATTTTGCCGCCAGTGACGGATTGGTCGCCGGCGTTTCACGGGAGGCTACGTAATCCGGCAGGCTATCCAGGGCTTCGCCTGGCTGGAATCCATCGTACATCTGGCGGAATGGGCCGGCGACAAAGTTTTTTGCACCTTCCACTAAAAAGTGGCATTTGCCGCTAGGGGTGGGAAACTCGCCATTTGCATGGCGCGCACGCATGTTCTTGTCGCCAAAGGCTTTTAACCGGGCAAAGCCATGTTCGCGCATGTAAGCAAGGTCTATCCCTTCACAGGTGGGTGAGTTCCAGTCCACGTAGTGTTCCAGGCATTCACTGTCATTCCACTTGAAGTTATCATCTTCATAGCCCATGCGTTTTGCCAGTTGTCTGAAAATCTCATTATTCGGAATCGCTTCACCTGGCGGGTCAATGCATTTGGCATTGTAGGTGAGGTAGAGGTGACCCCATGACAGCACCATATCTTCCATTTCCGCGCCCATGGCGGCTGGCAGTACAATGTCTGCATAAGCTGCAGTATCGGACATGAAGTGTTCAGCCACTACAAGGAATAAATCTTCACGCTCCAGGCCTTTGATGATTTTGTCGGTTTCCGGTGCCTGTGTAATCGGGTTGGTGTTCCATACCATCATCGATTTGATCGGTGTTTCGAGCTTGATCTCGCCTGTGAGTACGCGGCCCAGCTGCAGGTTGTTTACCACAGGCGTGCCTTCGGGAATTAGATCCGGACGGCAGATCACATCAAATTTGTATGGGTGCTCCCATACCGGGAATTGCAGTGCCCCGCCGCCTACATGGCGCCATGCGCCAATCAGTGCCGGCAAGCTGGTCACTGCACGGATAGCCTGGCTGCCGCCATAGCTTCTTTCCAGCGCTACGCCCAGGCGAATTGCGGCTGGCGGTGTCGTTGCATATTCCCTGGCAAACCTGCGGATATCCGCAGCAGGAATGCCGGTGATCTCTTCTGCCCATTCCGGCGTCCTGGTTTTGGCGCGTTCCGCCAGTTCCGCGTAGCCTACGGTGTAATGATCTACATAATCCTGGTCTACCAGGCCTTCTGAAATGATCACGTTCATCATTGCCATGGCGAGCGCACCATCGGTACCGGGTTTGGGGGCAATGTGCCAATCGGCCTCTTTTGCGGTTTTTGAAGCGTAGGAATCAATCACCACGACTTTGGCGCCGCGTTTCTGTGCTTCATGAATAATATGCCAGTGATGCAGGTTGGTGCTGACTGAATTACAGGCCCAGATCACGATATATTTAGAGTGGCTGAAGCTTTCCGGGTCCACGCCTGCGGTTGGCCCCACGGTCAGCAGCCATGCAGTGCAGGAGCCCTCACCGCAGAAGGTGCGCTCGCAGACTGTTGCGCCCATGCGGTTAAAGAAAGCATCGCCGCCGTTCAGGCCATGCACAAGTCCCTGGTTGCCCAGGTAGCTGTTGGGCATGATCGCGTGCGGACCATCAGTGGCAATGATCGCTTTCCATTTGCTGCTGATTTCGCTTAAAGCTTCATCCCATGAAATACGTTTGAATTGTTTGCTGCCTTTGGGACCGGTGCGCTTGAGCGGGTAGAGCAGGCGGTCAGGATGGTAATGGCGCTTTTCATAGTCTTTTAATTTTACGCATAATCCGCCGCGCGTCATGGGGTGGTTTTTGTTGCCGGTAACCGAGATCAGCCTGTTGTTTTCAACCGTGTAAACCATGCTGCAGGTATCAGGGCAATCATGTGGACAGCCGCCGTGAAAGGTTTTTACATTTTTTGATAAGTCATCCATAGCACTCTCCCTGGTTTTTCTGTGAATTCGATCGTGGCAATGCAGTAAAAAATGAACACTATTTCCGGGATGGCTGCCGGATTTTTTATTCAATCCGGCTATGTCATCACTTTACGACACTTAAATAATTTATAGCTGAATAATTTGTAGTTGCTCAGTCCATGTGCTGATAAAAATCGATTGTAGACAGACCTGTCTTTTTGTCAACAGGTATTTTTAACCATAGCCATGTTTCTACGGATAATATTTTTTAATGGCTGACTGATTTTGCTCGCTTGAGCAGGCAAAAGCAGCTTGGTATCATGAACAATCATGAGGTTCTGATTTAAAGTATAGAGTTTCAGGCATTTATTGGAGTGATGGCGCTTTTCTGCGATAATGATATTTTTGATTTTTTTATGAAAGCTAAAGCAAATGGCGCAATTTGATAATGTCAGTGTGAAAAAGAAAGCCAACATCTATTTTGACGGCAAGTGTGTAAGTCATACTGTCATGTTTCCTAACGGTACGCGCAGCACTATTGGCGTTATATTCCCTAGTTCGCTTACGTTCAATACCGCAGCGCCTGAACTGATGGAAATCAACGCAGGTGTTTGCAAAGTACGCCTCAGCGGTGAGAATGAATGGAAAACTTACTCAGCGGGTGAAAAGTTTACTGTACCAGGTAATTCTTCGTTTGATATTGAGACAGTGGAAACACTAGACTACGTCTGCCACTTTGAATAATTATGGCTCAACTCTGCGTTGTTATTTCCGCTTGCCGTGCCGTACGTACTGTCTGCGCGGAAATGCCTAGCAGAGTTATCGCTTGAAAAATTTGTTGGAGATTTGAATGCCTAGTTTTGATATTTCTTCAGAAGTCGATATGGTTGCGTTGAAAAACGCGATTGATACTGCCGGTAAGCAGATTACCAATCGTTATGATTTTAAAGGTACTTCAGCCAAAATCGACCTGAATGAAAAAGATAGCATAATCACGATTTTTGGCGACAACGACTTTCAGCTTGACCAGGTGAAAGATATTTTATTGCCGGCCATGGAAAAGAAAGAGCCGGATTCGGCAAAACGTCTTGATCATAAGGATGTCCAAAAAATATCGGGCAACAAGGTGAAGCAGGACCTGAAAATCCGTGCGGGAATCGATAGCGATTTAGCCAAGCGCATTACTAAGCTGATTAAAGATTCCGGCATGAAAGTACAGGCCAGCATTCAGGGCGATACAGTGCGCGTGAATGGTGCCAAGCGTGATGTGCTGCAGGATGCGATTGCGTTTGTTAAAAAGAACGTAACGGACTTTCCGTTGCAATTTGGTAATTTCAGAGACTAAGCAAGTTTGATTTAAGGCTGCTTGAAGCAGAGAATTATGGCAAAAACGTTATACGATAAATTGTTTGATTCCCATGTTGTGACCGAAGAGAATGGCACAGCGTTAATTTATATTGACCGTCACCTGGTACATGAGGTCACGAGTCCGCAGGCTTTTGAAGGCCTGCGTCTGGCTGGGCGCAAACCATGGCGTGTATCTTCTATTGTGGCCACTGCCGACCATAACACGCCAACCACCGGTTGGGACAAAGGCCTGGCGGGTATTGCTGACCCTGTAGCACGTTTGCAGATAGAAACCTTAAGTGACAATATCCGTGAATTCGGCGCAAAAGCCTATTTTCCGTTCATGGATGCGCGCCAGGGCATCGTGCACGTGATGGGGCCTGAGCAGGGTGCTACCTTACCGGGGATGACCGTGGTCTGCGGCGACTCGCATACCAGTACGCATGGTGCGTTCGGCGCGCTTGCCCATGGTATTGGTACCTCTGAAGTTGAGCACGTGATGGCGACGCAATGCCTGGTGCAGAAAAAATCCAAAGCCATGTTGGTGACGGTCGAAGGAACCCTGCAAAACGGTGTGACGGCCAAAGATGTCGCGCTGGCGATCATCGGCAGGATCGGCACCGCGGGCGGCACCGGCTACGCGATTGAGTTCGCAGGTTCGGCAATTCGCGCCCTGAGCATGGAAGGCCGCATGACATTATGCAATATGGCGATTGAAGCGGGTGCGCGTGCCGGTATGGTTGCTGTAGACCAGACTACGGTTGATTATGTAAAAGGCCGCCCATTTTCACCGGGCCCGGAACAATGGGACGCTGCGGTTGCTTACTGGCGTACCCTGCATAGCGATGAAGGTGCCAAGTTTGACGCGACAGTCGCGTTCAAGGCTGAAGATATCCAGCCGCAGGTCACCTGGGGTACGTCTCCGGAAATGGTAGTTGGTGTTGACGGTAAAGTGCCTAGCCTCGACCTCGCCAGGAATGATGTGCAGCGCGGTGATTGGGAACGCGCTTATGCGTATATGGGCTTGACGGCTAATACGCCGATTACCGAGATCGCGATTGACAAGGTGTTTATCGGCTCATGCACCAATTCACGCATTGAGGATTTGCGGGCAGCGGCTTCTGTTGCCAAAGGCAAGCATGTGGCGCCCAATGTGAAATTGGCGATGGTGGTACCTGGCTCCGGCCTGGTAAAAGCACAGGCGGAGCAGGAAGGCCTGGACAAGATTTTCAAAGAGGCGGGTTTTGAGTGGCGTGAACCAGGCTGTTCGATGTGCCTGGCGATGAATGCCGACAGGCTGGAGCCGGGTGAGCGTTGCGCTTCTACTTCAAACCGTAACTTCGAAGGCCGTCAGGGTCAGGGCGGCCGCACGCATCTGGTCAGCCCGGAGATGGCTGCCGCAGCTGCTGTAGCTGGTCATTTTGTTGATGTAAGAACTTTGAATTAATTACTAATAAGGAAACTCGAGTTTATGAAAAAAATATTCTTTTTTGTGATGGTGGCGGTATCTCTTTCAGCTTGCAATACAGTGCAGGGCCTTGGCAAGGACATTGAAAAAGGTGGCGAAGCCATTCAGAACTCAACTAAGTAAATCATCTTCTTTAAAAATATACTTAAGAAAATAACATGCAAGCTTTTACGCAACTAACAGGATTGGTAGCCCCACTGGACCGCGCTAACGTGGATACGGACGCTATTATTCCCAAGCAGTTTTTAAAATCTATCAAGCGTAGCGGCTTTGGCCCGAACGCTTTTGATGAATGGCGTTATCTGGATCGCGGCGAACCCGGGATGGATAACTCCAGCCGTCCGTTAAATAAAGACTTCGTGCTGAACCAGGAACGTTACCAGGGTGCGCGTGTTTTGCTTACACGTGAAAACTTCGGTTGCGGTTCAAGCCGCGAGCACGCGCCATGGGCGCTGGAGGACTATGGTTTCAAGGTCATCATCGCGTCAAGCTTTGCCGATATTTTCTTTAATAACTGTTTTAAAAACGGCATGCTGCCGATTGTGCTTAGTGCTGAAATCGTCGATGCGCTGTTTAAGCAGGTGGTTGCGAATGAAGGCTATGCATTGAATGTTGACCTCGCGGCCCAGACAGTGACGACGCCGGGCGGTGAAGTGTATCCGTTTGAGATTGACGCTTTCCGTAAACATTGCCTGCTGAATGGTTTGGATGATATTGGCCTGACGATGCAGCAGCAGGATAAAATCAAGGCGTTTGAGGCCAGGCATCGCCAGTCGCAGCCTTGGTTGTTTGCATAAGCACCCATAAGTTTGCTATTTGATTACATTTAAGTTTAAGAAAGCTAGTTCATGAAAATCGCAGTATTGCCAGGTGATGGCATCGGTCCGGAAATTGTTGCTCAAGCCGTTAAAGTTTTAAATGCGCTGAATTTGAATATCGAAATGACCGAGGCGCCGATTGGCGGCGCGGGCTACGAGGCTGCGGGTGATCCGCTGCCGGACGCGACCCTCAAGCTCGCAAAAGACGCAGACGCGGTGCTGCTGGGCGCGGTCGGTGACTGGAAATATGACAAGCTGGAGCGTCACTTGCGCCCGGAGCGCGGTTTGCTGCGTATCCGCAAGGAGCTTAACCTGTTTGCAAACCTGCGTCCTGCGTTGCTATATCCTGAGCTTGCATCTGCATCTACACTGAAGCCTGAAGTGGTTTCCGGCCTGGACATCATGATCGTGCGTGAATTAACCGGCGATATTTATTTCGGCCAGCCGCGCGGAATCAGCACGCTGGAAAACGGTGAGCGTGAAGGTGTGAACACCATGCGTTATTCAGAATCCGAAATCCGCCGTATTGGACGGGTTGCGTTTGATATTGCCATGAAGCGCAATAAAAAAGTGTGTTCGGTTGATAAGGCCAATGTGCTGGAATGTACCGAACTTTGGCGCCAGGTCATGATTGAGCTTTCAAAAGAATACCCGGAAGTCGAATTGAGCCATATGTATGTAGACAATGCCGCCATGCAGCTGATTCGCGCGCCTAAACAGTTTGACGTGATGGTGACCGGCAATATCTTCGGCGACATCCTGTCTGATGAGGCTTCCATGCTCACCGGTTCAATCGGCATGCTGCCTTCAGCATCGCTGGATGCCAATAACAAAGGCATGTATGAGCCTAGCCATGGTTCTGCGCCGGACATTGCCGGTAAAGATGTGGCTAATCCGCTGGCGACGATTTTATCTGCGGCCATGATGCTGCGTTATACATTTAACGATGAAGCGAATGCGCAGCGTATTGAAAATGCCGTAAAAAAAGCCTTGGCCCAAGGCTATAGGACGGCAGATATCTGGACTGAGGGTACCAATAAGGTTGGCTGTGCTGCCATGGGTGATGCAGTGGTTGCGGCGCTGTAATAACAGAATTGCCAGGAATTGTGCTGGCTTGGACGTAGTTTGCTGAATGAAAATCAGCATTTCAGTAATTTTAAATTTGGATAATTAAAATGTTAAAGGTCGGTTTTGTTGGTTGGCGCGGTATGGTTGGTTCTGTACTCATGCAACGCATGATGGAAGAGAATGATTTTGCGTTGATTGAACCGCAGTTTTTCACTACTTCACAGGTCGGCGGCAAAGGCCCCAATGTAGGTAAAGAAACGCCGGCTTTGCTGGATGCCAAAGATATCAACGCGCTTAAGGCGATGGATGCAATCGTATCCTGCCAAGGCGGCGACTACACGACTGAAGTATTTCCACAATTGAGGAATGGCGGCTGGAACGGTCATTGGATTGATGCGGCTTCTACCCTGCGTATGGAAAAAGACGCCGTCATTATTCTTGATCCGGTCAATATGCATGTCATCAAAGATGCGATGCAGCAAGGTACTAGAAACTGGGTGGGCGGCAACTGTACCGTATCATTGATGCTGATGGCTTTGAATGGCCTGTTTAAAGCAGACCTGGTCGAGTGGGCAACTTCGATGACTTATCAGGCTGCATCCGGCGCCGGTGCGCAGAACATGCGTGAGTTGCTCAAGCAGATGGGCGAAGCGCACCGTGTGGCGAGTGATTTCCTTAAAGACCCGGCGTCAGCGATTCTTGATATCGATCGTGAGGTTGCCGGCACACTGCGCGATAAAGAGTTTCCGACAGCGCATTTTGGCGTGCCGCTGGCTGGCAGCCTGATTCCCTGGATCGATAAAGACCTAGGCAATGGCCAAAGCAAAGAGGAGTGGAAGGGCGGTGTTGAAACCAACAAGATCCTCGGCCGTGAAACCAACCCGGTTCTGATCGACGGTTTATGCGTGCGTATCGGCGCAATGCGCTGTCATAGCCAGGCTTTGACAATCAAACTCAAAAAAGATGTGCCGCTGGATGAGATTAGCCAGATGCTGGCTGAAGCTAACCAGTGGGCGAAAGTTGTGCCAAACGAGCGTGAGGCCAGTATGAGGGAGCTTACGCCGACAGCAGTTACCGGCACGCTGACTACCCCGGTAGGCCGTTTGCGCAAACTGAATATGGGTAATGATTATTTATCTGCCTTTACGGTAGGCGATCAGTTGCTGTGGGGTGCGGCGGAGCCTCTGCGCCGTATGTTGCGGATTTTAATAGAAAAGTAAATAATTGTTAACTTAAGCCCGTTGTGATGTTATAACTGTGATGGTCTGCAAGTAGATAGCTCGTGAATATAATGTGCATTATGAGCTTGCATAGCTAACTATTTGATGTTATTTTCATATCGCAGAAATCAGTTTGATTAAAGGTAGCAATGTGCATAAGTCTAAAATAAATAAAATATCATTAGCGGTCTGCCTGGCATTTATGCCGATTTACGGATTAGCAGCGGGTTTGGGGAAGCTCAGCGTTAATTCAGGCTTGGGAGAGCCGCTAAAAGCTGAAATCGATCTATTGTCGGTCACGCCGGATGAGCTTTCATCGCTAACGGCAGTGATTGCCTCTGAAGAGGCTTATGCCCTGCAAGGCATCCCTCGCCTTGGCGTGCATGGCAATATCAAAGTGGAACTTGCCAAAAACCCGGATGGGTCACCAGTTTTAAGGCTGCGTTCACTGCAGCCTATCGATGATCCATACCTTGACATGCTGATACAGGTCGACTGGGCATCCGGACGGCTGCTGCGTGAGTACACGATATTGCTTGACCCCCCGGGATACAAGCAATCCATCAATGAAGAGCGTGCAACATCTGTTATTAACAAGCCTGGTTCCGCTGCAACAGGCAATATAAGCACACAGTCCGGCGCGTATGCGGCAACCGCATCCCGGCCCGCCCCGGCTAAAGCCAAATCACCTAAAAAGTCGGGTACCAAAAATACTAAAGACAGTGAACCGACAGAGTCTTCTGCCGGCGCGACAGAATCCTATGAGCTGACAACGCAGCGTGGCGACACGTTGAATACGATTGCAAAAGGAGTGCAGGTAGAAGGCATCAGTCTTGACCAGATGCTGGTCGGGCTGTTTGAAGCCAATAAAACTGCTTTTGTTGATGGCAATATGAACCGTTTGAAAGTCGGCCAGATTGTCAAGATCCCATCTAAAGAAACGTTGTCTGCTATCAGTCCCAAGCAGGCTACACAAGAGGTTAAAGTACATTCCGAAAACTGGAATGCATACCGTAACAGCCTTGCTGGCAATGTGATGGCTGCACCTGCCACTGAAGAGTCAGAGCGCAAACAGTCAGCCTCGGGCAAGATCGCATCCGCTGAAGATAAGGCGGCACCAGTCAAGTCCGGCCCTCAGGATGTCGTGAAACTGTCAGCCGGCGGTAAAACCGCAGCGCAAGGCGGTAAATCCAGTGCGGAAGCCGATGCAAAAGTGCTGGCCTTGCAGGAAGAAGCGACTGCGCGTGAAAAAGCGCTGAAAGAGGCGCACGAACGAACCACGGCGCTGGAAAGCCAGATTGCTGACATGCAGAAACTGCTGGCTTTAAAGAGTCAGACGATGGCAGATATGCAAAAGAATGCGGATGCTGCTGCCAAACCTGCCGATGCCAAGCCTGTTGAACAGGCGCAGCCTGCACAAGCGGCCGCGCTTCCTGATGCAGCTCCTGCAGCGCCTGAGGGTGCTAATGCCGATCAGCCGGCAGCAGAGCCTGCCAAGCAGGTGGCTCCTGCTGCAGAAGCCAAAAAGCCTGTCGTTGTGAAAGCTCCGGTGCAGGCTCCGCCGGAAGAAGAACCATCATTCCTTGCCAGTCTGCTGGAAAGTGTCAACCTGTTCATGCTGGGTGGTGCCGGCGGCGTGGCGCTGCTGGGTGCCGGCTGGGTTTACTTGCGGAATAAGCGCAGAAAAGAGCTTGATAGCTTCGAGCGCGGTATCCTGACTTCTGGCGGTCTTCGTGCAAATACGGTATTCGGTAATACTACCGGTAATGCCACGAGCTCAGCGGATACCTCATTCCTGACTGACTTTGCGCAGAGTGCTGACGGCGGCATGATTGACACCAATGATGTCGACCCGATAGCAGAAGCAGAAGTGTATATGGCTTACGGACGTGATGCGCAGGCTGAAGAAATACTCAAGGATGCCATCTCAAAAGAGCCAAAACGTTACGAACTGCATTTGAAATTGTTGGAAATGTACGCAGCCCGGAAAGATGCTTCTGCATTTGAGGCTATCGCTGGTGAGCTTTATACGACATTAGGCTCGGACGACCCTACCTGGGCTAAGGTTGCTGAGTTGGGCATTACCGTTGAGCCTGATAATCCGCTTTATGACGTCAGCCAGATTATACCTTCAGTACCGGCAGCCAAGTCCGTGGAAACGAATGTAGTTTCTGATACGGCTGATGCGGGGCTTGGCAATGACCTGGAATTTTCCTTCGATCAGCCAAAACTGGAGAGTGCAGCCCAGCCTGCATTTGACTCAGCATCAGCCCAGGTTGAGTCTTTTGATCTAGGCGGACTGGGTGATAATGCGAATGCCCAGGATGTTGTTGCTGCAGATACTATTGAAAGTGCGGCAGCGGAAAGCAAACCGGCCGCGGATAATTCCATGGATTTCAACTTCCCCGATTTTGGAACATTTGCTTCCGCAACAGAAGGTGCTGCCACGATAAGCGACGAACCTTCGTTTGCTCCGGCTGACCAGCAGAGCGCTGCATTGACGGCAGCATCAGTCGCTGAAGATTCAAGTGCTGTTGCCGGGCTGGATTTTAATTTCGCCCAGGCGGAACCCGCAGAAGCCCCGGTAGCCATGGCAGAGGCATCTGACTTTAATTTTGAAGGGTTTGCTGACACCGTTACGCCGGCTGGCGAAGAAGACAAAACAGGATCCAGTGCGCTTGACTCTATGGATTTCAGTTTTGAAGGTTTTGCCGAGTCGGCTGAGGTCAGTGGGAGCAAGGCAGATACCAGTGCATTTGAAGGTATCAACCTTAACTTTGAAACTGAAGTCGTTTCCGGGGCTGCTTCCGATATGCCGGTTGCCGAGGATAAACCTGAAGAAATCTCATTTGATTTTCCGTTGGTGGATGAGCAGTCGTCTGGCGATTTAATGCAGAGTGAGGCTAATAACTTTGATTTTTCGGCAATCAGCCTTGATTTAAGCGGCAGTGAGCCTGTTGTGGAGGAAGCGCCGCAGGTGGTTGCTGATGTTGCCGTGCCAGAACTGGCGGCAGCAGCCGAGAATCCTGATATTGATATCAAACTGGACCTCGTTAAAGTATATATCGATATGGAAGATGTAGAAGGTGCCCGCGACCTGTTGGATGAAGTGCTTAAAGAGGGTGGGCCTCAGCAGCGTTTAACAGCTGAAAAGCTGTTGGCAAGCCTGGCCTAGATCTATTTGGCAATAAAAAAGCCGAGCGATAGCTCGGCTTTTTTATTCAATATCCATTAGCTGTTCAGGCCAACGATAGTATGATTCAGCAATTAATGCATCCAATTACAATGACTGATGGAAATACATGCATCCATTCATAAAAATTCTGTGTTTTATCGCGCTGTTTTTGCTCATGGGCATGGTCAGCACGCTGATGCTTTTTGCCCTCATGATGCTTTGTCTGGTGCTGGTTTCCAGCCTGAAAGAGTCTGCTTTCCTGCACGCGGTTAAGCGTATGCGCTGGTTATTTTTATCCATATTCATGATTTATGCGTTTGGCACCCCCGGGGAACTGATCCCCGCTTTCCCTGTTTACTTCGCGCCTACTTACGAAGGGCTATGGTCGGGGTTTGTGCAAATAGAAAAACTGTTGATCGCATTGGCTGCCTTGAGCCTGCTATTGACTGGAACGCCAAGGGGACAAATGATGCTGGGCTTGTATATGCTGCTGACGCCGCTTAAGTTTGCAGGCTTAAATATAGAACGCTTTTCTGCGCGGCTGATGCTGACGCTGGATTATGTGGAACAGCTTGCTGCAGAAGATAAAAATAATTTCAGTTTCAGCCAGTTGGACGAAATTGACGCATCAATAGGCAGCCTGCCGCAGGTGGGCATGGTTTCGTTTCAGAAGCTGCCATTTGGCTTTGTTGATAAAGTGATGATGTTTTTGCTGACGGCGATATTTGTTTTTATGATTTACCGGGGTTTTGCATGAGGGTTGCATTAGGTGTTGCTTATGATGGGGCGCAGTTCTGCGGCTGGCAGAGCCAGCCATCGGCCTGTGGTGTGCAGGATGCACTGGAAGCCGCAATTGCGGCGGTTGCCCAGCATGCGGTCAGGATCCATGCTGCCGGCCGCACGGATACCGGCGTGCATGCGCTAGGCCAGGTTGTGCATTTTGAAACGCATGCGCAGCGCCCGCTATCTGCATGGGTGCGTGGCGTGAATGCCCATCTGCCGGATACGGTCAGGGTGACCTGGGCGCATCTTGTTGCTGATGAATTCCATGCGCGCTTTTCAGCATTCAGCCGCAGTTACCAATATCTGCTATATAACGCACCGGTGGCTTCTGCCTTGATGGCGGGCAAAGCTGGCTGGTTTCATCTGCCGCTTGATTTTGCCGCAATGCAGGAGGGCGCTGCGTATTTGCTCGGCGAGCATGATTTTAGTGCTTTCCGCGCTTCCGAGTGCCAGGCGAAGTCACCGGTCAGGACGATCACGCAAGCTGAAATCCAGGTGTGCGGGCGTTATTTTGTATTTTCTTTTTCAGCTAATGCTTTTTTGCAGCATCAGGTAAGGAATATGATCGGTGCGCTTATCTATGTCGGCAAGGGTGCGCATCCGCCAGCTTATATCAAGGAGCTGTTGCAGCAGCGGGACCGGACTTTGTCGCCGCCAACATTCGCACCTTGCGGGCTTTACCTGACCGGGGTAGGCTACGACGGCAAATGGGGCTTGCCCGCACGCAGTGCGTCAGATGGCTTGCATGTGCTGATTTAGCGTTACAATGGCGTTTTCCGGTTTTATATCGGTAACAGGGATGATCGATTGAGAGTCAGAGCTAAAATTTGCGGCATTACACGCGTTGAAGATGCCATCAGCGCGGTGGATAACGGGGCTGATGCAATCGGCCTGGTTTTTTATGCGCCAAGCCCACGTAATGTTGCAATTGAGCAGGCTGCTGAAATAGCGGACAGGATCCCGGCTTTTGTGACGGTGGTCGGCTTGTTTGTGAACGCCGAGCCGGATTTTGTGCGTGAAGTCATCGCACGCGTGAAGCTCGATTTGCTGCAATTCCATGGTGATGAAACGCCGCAGCAGTGCGCAAGTTATGGTTTGCCATTTATCAAGGCGATACGCGTTAAGTCGGACACAAATTTGGTACAATGTGCGAAAGATTTTTCCGCATCGAAAGCATTGCTGCTCGATACCTTCACCGAAGGCGTTGCAGGCGGCACCGGTCATGTGTTCGATTGGAACCTGATTCCTGAATCGCTGGGCAAGCCCGTCATATTGGCAGGCGGCCTCAATGCGCAGAACGTGGCGCAGGCAATCAGCCAGGTCAAGCCATACGCGGTAGATGTGAGTGGCGGTGTGGAAATATCAAAAGGCATCAAAGATGCGGCAAAAATTGCCTCATTCATGCAGCAGGTTTATATAAAACAGGGAAACACGGAATAAATCGCCGGGCGGGATAAAGCGTAGCCGTAAATGGCATGTCCGTAGAGTGATGCGCTGTACCAGTACCTGGTATATAACAAGGGGCAAGTAGTGCAGAATTTTGTTCCTGCAGGCAGTTGTTCCGCGTTTCCTTAGGTCTAAACGCACAGGTTTTTTGGAGAGTGAATAATGCAGTTATATGACATGCCGGATGCACGTGGGCATTTTGGACAATATGGTGGTACGTTTGTAGCGGAAACTTTGGTAGAAGCGCTGGAAGAACTGCGCGTGATGTATGAGAAATACCGCCATGATCCAGAGTTTCTGGCCGAGTATCATTATGATTTGAAGCATTTTGTTGGCCGGCCAAGCCCGATTTACCACGCGAGGCGTTTATCGGAAAAAGTAGGCGGCGCCCAGATCTATCTCAAACGCGAAGACCTGAACCACACCGGCGCGCATAAAATCAATAATACTATCGGCCAGGCATTGCTGGCCAAGCGCATGGGTAAGCCGCGCGTGATTGCAGAAACCGGTGCCGGCCAGCATGGTGTGGCAACTGCAACCATTGCAGCGCGTCTGGGTCTGGAATGCGTCGTTTACATGGGCAGTGAAGACGTCAAGCGTCAGGCGCCAAACGTGTTCAGGATGAAATTGCTGGGTGCAACCGTGGTTCCGGTTGAAAGCGGCTCTAAAACCCTGAAGGATGCTTTGAATGAAGCAATGCGCGATTGGGTCACCAATGTGCATAATACTTTTTACATTATCGGTACCGTGGCTGGACCTCACCCATACCCGATGATGGTGCGTGATTTCCAGGCAGTGATTGGCGATGAAGCCAAGGTGCAGATGATGGAGATGGCAGGTCGCCAGCCGGATGCCGTCGTTGCCTGTGTAGGCGGCGGTTCCAATGCGATGGGCATTTTCTACCCTTATATCGATGTGCCTGGCGTACGCCTGATCGGTGTTGAAGCCGCCGGCCATGGCCTTGAATCCGGTATGCATGCCGCACCGCTGACTGCGAACAGTCCGGTAGGGGTTTTGCATGGTAACCGTACTTACCTAATGCAGGATGCCGATGGCCAGATTATCGAGACGCACTCGGTTTCAGCCGGCCTGGATTATCCTGGCGTCGGCCCTGAGCATGCCTGGCTGAAAGACATCAAGCGTGCTGAATATGTGGCAATTACGGACGATGAGGCGATGGCCGCTTTCCATAACCTGTGCCGTACCGAAGGCATTATTCCTGCGCTCGAATCCAGTCATGCGCTGGCTTATGGCGAAAAGCTGGCTAAAACCATGAGTAAAGACCAGATCGTGCTGGTCAACTTGTCCGGCCGTGGCGATAAGGATATCAACACGGTTGCCAAGCTTGCTAATATCACGCTGTAAAATGCAGGCTCTGCACCGCAGGCGCGCTGGCTTTGCAGGCACTCAGCCGCCTGTGATGCGGCGTGCCGCCATGCTTTGCTGCATGGCGGTTTGCCTGCCCGGGCACTTTGCATCCCCTAATTTTTTTAAATATTAATAAAACATCATATGTCACGTATTCAATCAACGTTTGCTTCTTTGAAACAGCAAGGTAAAACTGCTTTAATCCCTTACATTACTGCAGGTGATCCGCACCCGAAACATACAGTCAATTTAATGCACACGCTGGTTAAGCACGGTGCGGACATGATCGAGCTTGGTGTGCCTTTTTCTGACCCTATGGCCGATGGTCCGGTGATCCAGCGTGCCAGCGAGCGCGCTTTGATGCATAAAGTGGGTTTGACAGCAGTGCTTGAGATGGTGAAAACCTTTCGCCAGACTGACCAGAAAACGCCGATTATCCTCATGGGTTATGCCAACCCGATTGAAGCGATAGGCGCAACCGTATTTGCTGACCGTGCCAAGGCTGCGGATGTTGACGGCGTCATTACTGTGGATTACCCGCCTGAAGAATGCGGTGATTTTGTTAAGGAATTGCGCGCACGCGACATTGATCCGGTATTTTTGCTGTCACCGACGACCGAGCCTAAACGCGTTGAGCTGATCGTGAACCAGGCCAGCGGTTTTGTCTACTATGTTTCGCTCAAAGGGGTTACCGGTGCCGCCAACCTGAATATTGAAGAAGTTTCAGGCCGTGTTGCCTCAATTCGCAAGCAGACAGACCTGCCGGTAGGGGTGGGCTTTGGCATTCGTGATGCGGCTACGGCGAAAGCGACGGCTGCGATTGCGGATGCTGTCGTGGTGGGCAGCCGCATGGTACAGGCGATTGAAGCGTCCAATGACGATAATCTGCTGGATAACGTCGCCGCGCTTATGACTGAATTAAAAACAGCAGTTGATGCTGCTAAAAAATAAAGGGAATACACAATGGGCTGGTTAAATAAATTACCGCAAAAGATTAAGCGTGTTGTTGGCGCTGATAAAAAAACCGTTCCTGAAGGCTTATGGATCAAATGTCCATCCTGCCAATCAGTGCTTTACCGTAAGGATCTTGAAGATAATGCCGAAGTTTGCCCGAAATGCAGCTACCATAACCGTATTGGTGCCCGTGCGCGCCTTGTGCAGTTGCTGGATGCTGAAGGGCAGTTTGAAATCGGTGCCAGCGTGCAGCCGACGGATCCGCTGAAATTCAAAGACAGTAAAAGCTATGCTGACCGTATTAAAGAGTCACAAAAAGCAGTCAACGAAAAAGATGCATTGATCGTGATTCAGGGCGCAATCAAGGGTGTTCCTGTGGTGGCTGCCGCTTTTGAGTTCAAATATATGGGTGGCTCGATGGGCTCGGTGGTCGGCGAGCGCTTTGCACGCGGTGTACAGACGGCGATCGATAACAAGATGGCATTCGTATGTATCTCGGCCAGTGGCGGCGCGCGTATGCAGGAAGGCTTGCTGTCACTGATGCAGATGGCAAAAACAAGTGCTGCACTGACTCAGTTAAGTAATGCAGGCCTGCCTTTCATTTCTGTACTGACCGACCCGACCATGGGTGGTGTTTCAGCGAGTTTTGCCATGCTGGGCGATGTGATCGTGGCTGAACCCCAGGCGCTGATCGGTTTCGCCGGGCCGCGCGTCATTGAGCAGACTGTGCGCGAAACGTTGCCTGATGGTTTCCAGCGCGCCGAATTCCTGCTGGAGCATGGTGCCATCGACCTGATTATTGACCGCCGTGAAATGCGTAACAGGCTTGCGGCATTGCTGTCCAGCTTAATGCGCCTGCCGGCAGCGGCTTGATAAAGGTTCGCATGCCTCAGTCGGCTTCACTTTTCATGCGCTTATTGTGTCATACGCTTATTTTGAAAGAGTCTGCAAAGACCGAGATTGACTTGCATGTCTGAAGAACCGGCAGTAAACATCGTACAAAGAGACCTGGCCGCATGGTTGAGCCATATTGAGCAGCTCCACCCCAAAGCAATCGCAATGGGGCTGGAGCGGGTCAGGCTGGTGATAGAGCGTCTGGCGCTGGTGCCGAACTTCAGAATTATCACAGTTGCCGGCACTAACGGCAAAGGTTCTACCTGTGCCATGCTTGCGCAGATTTACAAGCAGGCCGGCTATCGGGTCGGCTGTTATACCTCACCGCATTTGCTGCGATATAACGAGAGGGTGCGTATCAATGGCGATGAAGTCGGTGACGCGGACCTTTGTACCGCATTTGCGGCTATAGAGCAAGCGAGGCTGGGGCTGGCTAGTGGCGATGAAGAAATAGCCCTGACCTATTTTGAAGTTGGCACGCTCGCGGCAGTCTGGCATTTCGTCCAGTCGCGAATCGACATTGCAATACTCGAAATTGGACTTGGCGGGCGACTGGATGCCGTTAATGCATTCGAGCCTGATTGCGCTGTCGTAACCAGTATCGATATTGATCATCAGGAGTTTTTAGGTAACACTCGCGAAAGCATCGGTGCTGAAAAGGCCGGCGTGTACCGCGCTGCCATTCCTGCCATCTGCGGTGACGCAAATCCCCCTCAAAGCCTGGTTTCCTACGCACATAAAGTCGGTGCAGATTTTAAATGCATCAGGCGTGACTTCGATTGCGAAACATCGGCATCTGGCTGGCACTACCTGGTGAATCAGCAGGTAGTGTACGCCTTGCCGCTGCCAGCGCTGGAAGGCGACTACCAGTTGATGAACGCATCATGTGCCGTTACCGCTGTTCAGTCGCTGCAGCCCGTGCTGCCTGTAGGCGGAGAGGCAATAGCCGCTGCAATGAGAGCCGTGAAGCTTGCCGGCCGTTTTCAGACGGTTTCAGAATCACCCCGGCTGATTCTGGATGTTGCACATAACCCGCATGCTGCAGGCGTGCTGGCAAAAAACCTGCAAGCGCACAGGGTGCAAACCAGGCATGAAGATCATGCAAAAGCAGGCAAAACAATCGCCGTATTCGCAATGCTGGCAGACAAGGATATTAAAGGCGTTGTGAATGCAGTCAAGGATGAGATCGACTACTGGTATGTAGCCGATGTCGATCATATACGCAGTGCGCCAGTCAGCGAGCTGGTAAAAGCGGTTCTTGAAGTAGTGCCGCAAGCCCGGATTAAAATATTCGATTCTGCAGCCGATGCCTGCAAGCAAGCTTGTATTGATATGGAAGTCTGTATTGATAGAAACGAAAATGATAAAATAATCGTGTTCGGTTCCTTCTTTACCGTTTCAAATGTAATGCAGTACCTGAACGATCATGTAGATATCCATTTTTGAAGGAAGCAGTAATGCCACCTGATTTACCTAACGAGCAGGAGCTGATGCTAAAGAAAAGGGCGCGCCGCCGCCTGGTGGGCGCGGTAGCACTTGTGCTGCTGATGGTCATTATCCTGCCGCAGGTGTTGCAGGATCGCGCGCTCCTGGCGCAGCAGGAACCTATCCGGATTACGATGCCGGAAATCGCAAATGCAAGCCCAGAACCCACAGTTAATCATGCGGTGGCCGAGCCAGCCGGCCAGCCCGATGTTGCGGCGCCTGAACTGGAAAAACCGGAGCCGGCAAAACCTGTCGAACCGGTTTTGGATGTTAAAGCGCCTGTGGAAGCCAAAAAACCTGAAATTACACCGCCGGAAGAAATCTTAGCGCCTAAGCCTGAAAAGAAAGTTGAAGTGAAGGCTGTTGAGGCTGGCAAACTCCCTGAGGCCGGAAAAACCGAAACAAAATCGCCTGTTAAGACTGCTGAGTCATTTACGGTACAGGTTGGCGTCTATTCTGACGTCGCTAATGTTAAGCGCTTGCAGGAGCAGTTAAAGCAGGCAGGATTCAGCACCCACACAGAAAAAGTCACAACGCCCAAGGGCGACAGTCTCCGTCTTAAAGCAGGTAACTTTAAGTCTCGCGAGGATGCGGTTGCAGCCTTAGGCAAGATTAAAGCAGCAGGATTGTCCGGTATTGTCATCGGTAATGATTAAAACGTTGGTGGAAGTTACCCCGGCTATTTTTTCGGTGCCGGACCGGTTAATTGCAATTGAGATAAAAAACGATGACGTTTTTTGATTATGCAGTACTGACAATCGTAGGGTTGTCTGTCATATTTAGCGTGATGCGCGGTTTGGTCAAGGAAGTGCTGTCGATTCTCGGTTGGATCGCTGCGTTTTATGTGGGCCGGACGTACACCAGCCAGCTGGTGCCGATGATGCCGCCGGACATACCTACGGAATCGCTGCGTATACTTGCGGCATTCCTAGTGCTTTTTTTAGCAACACTTTTGCTTTCAACTTTACTTGCTATAGCAATTTCTGCAGTCTTTAAAAAAATCGGCCTGGGATGGCTTAACCGTTTACTGGGGGCTTTCTTCGGAGTGCTCAGGGGCTTATTGATCGTGTGCATACTGGTATTTCTTGCCGGGCTGACTGAGATACCGAAAGATGCAAGATGGAAAAACGCGATGTTCAGTTCGCCAATCGAGGCGCTGGTCATTGGCATGTTGCCCTGGCTGCCTGAGAGCATAGCCGGGCATGTTAAATACGACTAAAGAATTTACTATTTTTTAATATGCAATTTATCAGTTAAGGTTCAAAACATGTGTGGAATTATAGGCATCGTAGGTAAAAATCCAGTCAATCAGCTCTTGTATGATGGCTTGCTGGTGCTGCAGCACAGGGGACAGGATGCGGCGGGCATCGTCACCTGTGACGGCAATACGTTTTTTATGCACAAAAACAATGGCCTGGTCAAAGATGTATTCCAGACCCGTCATATGCGTAACCTGGTGGGCAATGCAGGCATTGCGCATGTGCGTTACCCAACCGCAGGCTCATCCAATGCGGCTGAAGCGCAGCCGTTTTACGTGAACTCCCCATTTGGCATTGTGTTAGGCCATAACGGTAACCTGACTAACTCGGAACAGCTGAAATCTGAAATGTTCCGTCAGGATTTACGTCACATTAATACCAACTCTGATTCTGAAGTGTTGCTAAACGTGCTGGCACACGAAATTGAAAAAACATCACGCAATGCCGTGTTGAATACAGACATGGCATTCGATGCGGTTGCCGGCGTACACAAGCGCTGCAAGGGCGCTTATGCAGTGGTGGCGATGATTGCCAATTTCGGCTTGCTGGCATTCCGTGATCCTAATGGCATTCGCCCGCTGGTGATCGGCAAGAGTGAAACCGAAAAAGGCACCGAGTATATGGTGGCTTCTGAGAGCGTCGCGCTGGATGTGCTCGGTTTTCAGATGGTGCGCGATGTGGAGCCTGGTGAAGCGGTGTTCATCGATATGGACGGCAACTTTTTCTCTCGCCAATGTGCTGAAGATGCCAAATTGAATCCATGTATTTTCGAGTACGTGTATCTGGCGCGCCCTGACTCGGTGATTGATGGGGTATCTGTTTACCAGACGCGTCTGGATATGGGCAAAAGCCTGGCAGACAAGATCAAGCGCGAATGGGCTGATAAACAGATCGATGTGGTGATTCCTATCCCTGATACAAGCCGTCCCAGCGCGTTGCAGGTTGGTTTGGCACTAGGCCTGGATTACCGTGAAGGGTTCATCAAGAACCGTTACATCGGCCGTACTTTCATTATGCCCGGCCAGGCATTAAGGAAAAAATCCGTACGCCAAAAACTCAACCCTATCGGCATTGAGTTCAAAGGCAAAAACGTATTGCTGGTGGATGACTCAATCGTGCGTGGTACGACCTCGCAGCAAATTGTACAGATGGCACGCGATGCTGGAGCCAACAAGGTTTATTTTGCATCTGCGGCACCTCCGGTACGTTTCCCTAATGTGTATGGCATTGATATGCCCAGCCGTGACGAATTGCTGGCAACCGGCCGCAGCGATGAAGAAATCTGCAAGGAAATCGGCGCCGATGCACTGATTTACCAGGATCTGGATGCCTTGATTGCTGACGTTAAATTCAGGAATCCGAAAATCAAGAACTTTGATTGTTCGTGCTTTGATGGCAAATATGTGACCGGAGACATCACTGAGACTTACCTGGCGAAAATCGAATCCGCACGGGCTGATGGAAAGAAAGGCCAAAAACCGGCGAACTCCATTACGCAGCTTGATCTGAATCTGATCAATACCAATGACCTGCAAGTGGAAGAAAGTGCGTGAATATTATCCAGGATTTGGTCCGGCAGCACTTGACTCTGTGTTGCTGGAGTACTAACATGAAATTGCGCTGATTTGAGTTTGCCAACATTAATCAAGGCCACACTCAGCTTGCGGGCGCATTATAAATACAGCTAAAGCGAGTAAAAAAAGACCCGTTTTAGCTTCGCGCTTCAGCGGGTTTTTTATTATCCAGACAGATTGAGAACAATATGAACGACACACAATATTATCCTGAAACATTAAGCGTGCGTGCCGGCACTGAGTCGACAGAGTATGGAGAGAATTCCGAAGCGCTGTTCCTGAACTCCAGTTTCAGGTTCAAAAGCGCAGCACAGGCAGCTGCGCGTTTCGGCGGCACCGAGCCTGGCAATATTTATTCTCGCTTCACAAACCCGACTGTGACCATGTTCCAGAATAAACTGGCTGCGCTCGAGGGGGCTGAGCAATGTGTTGCCACATCAAGCGGTATGTCTGCAATTCTGGCTTGCGTCATGGGCTTGTGCTCGGCCGGTGATCATGTGGTGGCATCACGTAGTATTTTTGGCACCAGCGTGCAGCTGTTTGGTAATATCCTCAAACGCTGGGGCCTGAATGTCACGTTTGTTTCACTGACCGATCCTGCTGAATGGCAGGCAGCCATGACTGACAAAACCAGGCTGTTTTTTGTGGAAACGCCTTCCAACCCCATGACTGAGGTTTGTGATATCCGGGTGCTGGCAGACGTTGCACATGCAGCAGGCGCTTATCTGGTTGTGGACAATTGTTTCTGCACACCGGCAATTCAGCGGCCTTTGGCGTTGGGGGCTGATATCGTCATTCACTCTGCCACCAAGTATATTGACGGACAGGGGCGTTGTCTTGGCGGTGCTGTATTGGGTTCGAAAGCTTTAATGGAGCCGGTGTATGGTTTCTTGCGTACTGCAGGCGTGACGATGAGCGCATTCAATGCCTGGGTGTTTTTAAAAGGGCTGGAAACTTTGCATGTGCGTATGGAAGCCCATGCTAAAAATGCGCTGGCATTGGCAAACTGGCTGGAAACGCAGCCTTGGGTCGCTCGTGTGCATTACCCGGGCCTGGCGTCGCATCCGCAGCATGCACTGGCTATGCGCCAGCAAACCAGCGGCGGCGGTATCGTTACGTTCGAAGTGAAGCCCAGGGCAGGGCAAACACCGCAGGAAGCGGCATGGGCGCTGATAGATGCTACGCAGCTGATCTCGATCACGGCTAACCTTGGTGATGCCAAAAGCACGATTACGCACCCGGCTTCCACAACGCATAGCCGGGTTACCGCTGAAGCGCGTGCAGCCGCGGGCATCACGGATGGTCTGGTGAGGATTGCGGTCGGGCTGGAGCATATCGAAGACTTGAAAGCGGATCTGGCGCTGTTGACTGCATAAGCAGTTTAATGGATGTCTGTGCCGTTTTTATGTCTTGATTTGCTGGTTGCAGTTGATGTAGATCTTTAAAAAACCAGGGTAATCCTACCCTGGTTTTTTTACGTGGCGAACAATGCTAAAAGTATGCTTGAAACCGTTAATTTACGCGCTATTCATGCTAAAATTTGGGCAATATAAAAACCATTAAAAGTCAGTCAAAATATGGATCAATTCGCTAAAGAAACCCTGCCGATTAGTTTAGAAGATGAAATGCGTCGGTCTTACCTTGATTATGCGATGAGCGTAATCGTGGGGCGTGCATTGCCAGATGTGCGTGACGGTCTGAAACCGGTGCATCGCCGCGTTTTATACGCGATGCATGAGTTATCCAACGATTATAATAAACCTTATAAAAAATCCGCACGTATTGTCGGTGACGTCATCGGTAAGTACCATCCGCATGGTGATACGGCCGTTTACGATACCATCGTGCGCATGGCGCAGGATTTCTCGCTGCGCTACATGCTGGTGGATGGCCAGGGTAACTTCGGTTCTGTGGATGGCGACAACGCTGCGGCGATGCGTTATACCGAAATCCGCATGGCGAAAATCGCACATGAGTTATTAGCGGATATCGATAAGGAAACCGTTGATTTCGGCCCTAACTATGACGGATCCGAAAATGAGCCGCTCATCATGCCGGCACGTATCCCCAACCTGCTGATTAACGGCAGCTCCGGTATTGCAGTGGGTATGGCGACCAATATTCCGCCGCATAACCTGAATGAAGTGCTGGATGCCTGTTTTGCGCTGCTTAAAAACCCTGAAACAACCGTTGACGAGCTGATTGAGCTGGTGCCGGCGCCTGACTTCCCGACGGCGGGTATTATTTACGGTACCGCAGGAGTCAAGGAAGGTTATCGCACCGGCCGCGGCCGCGTGGTGATGCGTGGGCGTACGCACTTTGAAGATATGGATAAAGGCGGGCGCCAATCCATCATCATTGATGAATTGCCATATCAGGTGAACAAGAAAACGCTGATTGAGAAAATCGCCGAGCTTGTTAACGAGAAGAAGATCGAAGGTATTTCTGACCTGCGCGATGAATCTGACAAATCAGGCATGCGCGTTGTGATTGAACTCAAGCGCGGCGAAGTGCCTGAAGTCGTGCTTAACAACCTCTATAAACAGACCCAGCTGCAAGATACCTTCGGCATGAACATGGTGGCATTGCTTGATGGCCAGCCGCGCCTGCTTAACCTTAAGCAGATGCTGGAAGCATTCCTGCGTCATCGTCGCGAAGTGGTGACACGCCGTACCGTATTCGAGCTGCGCAAAGCGCGCGAACGTGGACATGTGCTGGAAGGCCTGGCCGTAGCGCTCGCAAATGTCGATGAGATGATTGCTATCATCAAAGCTGCGCCAACACCGCCGGAAGCCAAAAAAGACTTGATGGCCAAAGCCTGGCATTCGCCAGTAGTGGAAGAGATGCTGAAACGTGCGGCGATGGAAGCAGCACGTCCGGAAGGCTTGGCAGTTGACTTCGGGTTGACGCCAGGCGGCTACAAACTAAGTGATGTACAGGCGCAGGAAATCCTGCAGATGCGTCTGCAGCGCCTGACCGGCCTTGAGCAGGACAAGATCGTCAATGAATACAAAGAGATCATGGATGTGATCGCTGACCTGCTGGATATTCTAGCCAATGCATCACGTGTGACTGCAATCATTGTTGATGAACTCACTGAAATCAAAAAACAGTTCGGGGATAAACGCCGCAGTGAAATCGTGGCGAATGCCCAGGACCTGTCGCTGGAAGACCTGATTACACCGCAGGATGTAGTCGTGACATTGTCACATACCGGCTATATCAAATCACAGCCGCTGGATGAGTACCGTTCGCAGAAGCGCGGTGGCCGAGGCAAGCAGGCGGCTGCAACGAAAGAAGATGACTTTATCGACAAGATGTTCGTGGCGAATACCCATGACTATATCCTGTGTTTCTCAAGCCGTGGCCGCGTGTACTGGTTGAAAGTATATGAAGTGCCGCAAGGCAGCCGGGCCAGTCGCGGCAAGCCTATCATTAACCTGTTCCCGCTGGAGGAAGGCGAAAAAATCAATGCCATACTTTCAGTAAAAGAGTTCGATGAGAACCGCTTCATCTTTATGGCCACATCATTGGGCACGGTCAAGAAAACTGCGCTGACTGAGTTCGCCAACCCGCGTAAATCCGGCATTATCGCGATCAACCTGGACGAAGGTGACTACTTGATCGGTGCTGAGATCACCAATGGCAACGATGACATCGTGCTGGTTTCCAGCGGCGGTAAAGCGGTGTGGTTCGATGAGGAAGAAGTGCGTGAAATGGGGCGCGCCACACGTGGCGTGCGCGGCATGAAACTCGCGCCTGAGCAGCAGGTGCTGTCGTTGCTGATCGCGCAGGATGACCAGCAGACCGTGCTGGTTGCTACAGAAAACGGCTACGGGAAACGTACCGTGTTAGCGGATTTCCGTCATTCCGGCCGTGGTACGCAAGGCGTCAAAGCGATTGCGGTAAGTGAGCGTAATGGCCTGGTCGTAGCAGCGAAACTCGTGAATGATGAAGATGAAATTATGCTGATCACTACGGGCGGCGTGTTGATCCGTACCCGTGTGAAAGAGATCCGTGAACTGGGGCGTGCAACGCAAGGCGTGACACTGATCAACCTCGGTGATGGCGAAAAACTTTCCGGTATCGAGAAAATAGTTGAAACAGACGATGAAGATAGTGCTGAGGATGCGATTGAAGGCGACGCAGGCGATGCCGCTGCAGGTGATGCAGAACCGCAGGATCAATAAGCGTTTTTACTTTCTGGGATTGGCTATCAATTTAGCTGAGATTTAAAAATAAGGTTTAAGTAATCAATGAGACAAATTTATAATTTTTCTGCGGGTCCTGCCGTATTGCCAAAACCCGTGCTTGAGCGTGCGCAGGCGGAGATGCTGGATTGGCACGGCTCCGGTATGAGCGTGATGGAAATGTCGCATCGCGGGAAGGAATTTACCAGTATCCTGGCCAAGACCGAGGCGGATTTACGTACTTTGCTCAACATTCCGCAGAATTACAAAGTGCTTTTTCTGCAAGGTGGCGCGATTGCGGAAAATGCCGTAATCCCGATGAACCTGCTGAATGGCGGCGAGGCTGACTATGCCGTAACCGGTGCATGGTCCAAACGCAGCGTGGAAGATGCCAGCGCTTACGGCAAGATTAATGTCGCGGCAAGCAGTGAAACCGATAAGTTCACACATGTGCCCACATTCGATACCTGGAAACTGAACCGGAATGCACAGTACCTGCATATCTGTACCAACGAAACCATTAACGGGGTTGAGTTTGATGGCCTGCCTGATGCCGGAGATGTGCCTATTGTGGCTGATATGTCTTCGCACATACTTTCGAGGCCTATCGATGTAACGCAGTATGGCGTTATTTATGGCGGTGCCCAGAAAAATATCGGCCCGGCAGGTTTGTGTATTGTGATCGTACGTGAAGACCTTCTGGGTAAGGCGTCGCCCCAGACCCCAGCAGTGTTCAACTGGAAAACGCAGGCTGAAAACCAGTCCATGATCAATACACCGCCTACTTACAGCATCTATATTGCAGGCCTGGTATTCGAGTGGCTGCTGGAACAGGGCGGTGTGGCCGAAATCGAGAAGCAGAATATCGCCAAGGCAAAATTGCTTTACGATTATATTGATAGCACTGATTTTTACCGGAATAATGTTGCGATCAATAACCGTTCACGCATGAATATCCCTTTTTTCCTGAAAGATGAATCGCTGAACGATGCGTTCCTGAAAGGCGCGGAAGCGAATGGCCTGCTGCAGTTGAAAGGCCACCGTATGGTAGGCGGTATGCGCGCCTCTATTTATAATGCGATGCCGATCGAGGGCGTGCAAGCCTTGGTCAGCTATATGAAAGCCTTTGAAAGCGCACACTAGAAATGTCAGATATGCAGCCATCAAACAAACTGAAGCAGCACCGTGATCAAATCGATGCCATTGATGAGCAGATACTCAAACTTGTCAATGACCGGGCAAGCCATGCCCGCCATATCGGCGAACTCAAGGATGACGGTGTCATCTATCGCCCTGAGCGTGAGGCACAGGTGCTGCGGCGGTTAGTTGAACACAATAACGGCCCGTTACCGGCAGAGTCGGTTACCAATATATTCCGCAGCATCATGTCTAACTGCCGTGCGCTGGAAAAAGAACTCACTGTTGCATTCCTTGGCCCGCTAGGCACTTACAGCGAAGAAGCAGCGCTCAAGCAGTTTGGACAGGGACGGGGTGCTGTTGTCTGCGGCTCCATTGATGAAGTGTTCCGTTCCGTAGAATCCGGACAGGCAGATTACGGTATTGTGCCTGTAGAAAACTCCAATGAAGGCGCTGTGGGCTTAACGCTGGATCTGCTCTTGAGCAGCCCGCTGAAGATTTGTGGTGAGGTGACGATACCGATCCATCACTGCCTGCTTTCTGCCCAATCCGATATCAGCAGAATCAGGCATATTTTCTCTCATGCGCAGTCGCTTTCGCAGTGTCATGAATGGCTTAACCGGGTAATGCCCAATGTGACACGCGAGGCAGTGGTGAGCAACGCGCTTGCGGCACAGATGGCACATGACCTGGTGACTTCCGAGAATACTCCGGTTGCGGCAATCGCCAGCAAACGCGCAGCAGAACTGTTTAACCTGAATGTGCTCGCAGAAAACATAGAAGACGATCCCAAAAACACGACGCGTTTCCTGGTGATTGCAAGCCATGGCGTTGCGCCATCCGGCCATGACAAAACCTCGCTGGTGATGGCAACCAGGAATCAGCCCGGCGCCATTCTTGAATTGCTGATGCCATTGGCCGAGCATGGCGTAAGCATGACCAAGCTTGAATCTCGGCCATCAAAAGCCGGCATGTGGGAATATGTGTTCTACGTGGATATCGAAGGCCATGAGCAGAGCACGCATGTAGCAGCGGCAATCAGGGAAATCGCAAGCCGAGCCTCGTACCTGAAGCACCTGGGCTCTTATCCTGCTGCTGTCGTATAAAAACTTAAAAGCGGTTCAAGCTTAACCATCCATTACATACTGACCTTAAAATGACTATTCAAGCCCCAGCCTATATCCGTGAAATTGCACCATACCAAGGCGGAAAACCAATCACCGAACTTGCCCGCGAAATGGGGCTGCAAGTCGAAGACATCGTCAAGCTGGCATCCAATGAAAATCCTTTAGGGATCAGCCCTAAAGCCGAGTATGCGATACAGGATGCGATTCTTGACATTGCACGTTACCCTGACGGTAACAGTTTCGCTTTGCGTGAGGCTGTCAGCAAGAAATTCAATGTCGCGCATAACCAGATCGTGTTCGGCAACGGTTCTAACGATATTCTCGAGCTGGCCGCACGTGCTTACCTGACAGGCGATAGCGAAACCATCTATTCGCAGCATGCTTTTGCCGTTTATCCGCTGGTCACGCAGGCCATGGGCGCAACGGGTGTGGTTGTGCCGGCCAAGAATTATGGTCACGACCTGGATGCGATGCTGCAAGCCATCAGTGCCAGCACACGCATGATTTTCATTGCCAATCCGAATAACCCGACAGGTACCTTGCTCGGCAAGGATGCGCTTTATGCTTTCCTAAAACAGGTGCCTGAAAATATACTGGTGGTGCTGGATGAGGCTTACGATGAATATTTGCCGGCAGAGCTGAAATCCGAAGCCATTAAATGGCTGCCGGAGTTCAGTAATCTGGTGATCTCACGCACTTTATCCAAGGCTTACGGCCTGGCCGGATTGCGTATCGGTTTCGGTCTGTGCCATGCTGATGTGGCCGATATGATGAACCGCGTGCGCCAGCCGTTCAATGTGAATAGTATTGCACAGGCGGCGGCGGTTGCCTCTCTGGCAGATGATGATTTTGTAGAACGCACTTATGCCCTGAATCAGGCCGGGATGGCGCAATTGAAGCAGGGCTTTGATAAGCTGGGCCTGGAATACATTCCATCTTTTGCGAATTTCATCAGCGTTAAAGTCGGTGATGCGGCCGCTTATAACCAGAAATTGCTGCAAAAAGGCATCATCGTACGGCCTGTAGCCAATTACGAAATGCCCGAGTACCTACGCGTGAGTGTCGGGCTGTTTTCTGAGAATGCCAAGTTCCTGGCTGCCTTGGAAGAAATTGTGAAAGAAGCCGGAAACAAGGCTGGGAAAAAGGCATAGTGCCGCAAGGCAGTCTACGCTGCGGTTTGCCGGTCAGTCATGGTCTTATGCCCCGGGCATCATGAATTTACTTAGTACTTATTCCGTAACTTCTCAGTGTTGTAGTTAGCTCGCATGGGGCACAATGCTTCTCACGTTGTAACGATTTAGTTGCCGCGAAAAACAAACTAACAATCAACTTTAAGGAGTTTTATTATGTGGACTAAACCAGCTGCTACAGAAATGCGTTTTGGCTTTGAAGTAACA
>Ga0208758_100092_pt1 | contig 52217 bp, 47 predicted proteins | sample LakWasM116_HOW13_2_FD_183930 | JGI IMG/M metagenome (GOLD analysis project Ga0208758, IMG submission 183930) | Freshwater sediment methanotrophic microbial communities from Lake Washington under simulated oxygen tension - Sediment Metagenome... | ecosystem: Environmental > Aquatic > Freshwater >...
TTTCATATACAGGGCTGAATACAAGCCTGTGCGCAATCGTGGAATGGAACACTGCGTGGATATCATCCGGCAATACTGCGCTGCGGTTGTTCAGCCATGCATTTACGCGTGCTGCACGCAGCATCATGCTCATGCCACGTGGGCTGGCGCCGGAAAGTACCAGGCGATTCATGTCTACGCCGGATACTTTTACGCCGTAATCAAGCGGTGCTTTGGTCGCTTTCCAAAGGTTCAGTGCATATTTTTTAAGCGTGTCGCTGGCTTCAATACTGTTTTGCAGGATGCCGGAAAAACCATTCAGCTCATCAAACTGTAGAATATCCGCTTTAACCGTATCAACCAGCGCATCCACGTTATGGAATTTGGTGTCAAATACCAGTGCCTGCATGATGTCATCATCGCTCGGTACGACAATCGGGATCTCCATCATGAAGCGGTCGCGCGCTGCGGACGGGATTTCGAAAGTTTCTTCTTTTTCAACCTGGTTGCGGTCCGCAAACACGATCATATGCGGGAAGTAGTGCTCGGCATTGAATGCAGACAGGCTGCGTTCGGCCATCACGCGCAGCAGCAGGGAGTGTACCTGAGGGCGTGCACGGTTGATTTCGTTGAAGAAGAACACCGACAGGTTCTCGCCCGACATCAGCAATGGGCCGGCGCTGACGTGAGGCTTGCCGTCTTCGCCAAGGTAGGTGTGGTAAACCAGGTCGTTAGGCATGAGGTCGATGGTGCCTTCAATACGCTGGTAACCGCCGCCGATACCGCGGGTGAATGCGCGCAGCAGGGTTGTTTTGCCGACGCCGACGTCACCTTCAAGCAATACGTGGCCACGTGCAAAAATTGAAGTGGTAATCAGGCGTACGGGAGTATGCTGCCCTACGACTACTTTGTTCACTTCTGTTTCTAAGGTCAGCGCGAGATCGCGCCAGTCGGCTAGTTGTGCGTCACTCATTGAAATTTCCCGTATTTTCATAAATAGTTGAATTTAAGCTAGGTGCATAGTAAACGTTTTTTTACCGGGGGTAAACAGATCTGTATACCCCCTTGTGCATATTTATTTTAAATTGTTTGAAAAAATGGTAAAACGCAGCTTAAGTGTGAATAGTGCTTTCGTAAAAATTGATTTCCAGCGAAAATAGCGTAAGTTAGATTAAATTTACAGGTTAAATCAAGTTTATCGGTTTTTCGCGACTTTATAAATAAAAGCAAAAACCAGTTCAGAAAACGATTAAAGAAATAAAATCATGCAAAGACAAAATAGCTTTACAAAAGAAGAATTACTCAAATGCGGCCGTGGTGAAATGTTCGGTGCAGGGAATGCCCAATTGCCATTGCCACCTATGCTGATGTTTGATCGTATTGTTTCAATTACTGAAGAAGGCGGCAAGTACGGCAATGGCCAGATTGTTGCGGAACTCGATATCAATCCTGATCTGTGGTTTTTTGACTGCCATTTTACCGGTGATCCGGTGATGCCCGGTTGTTTAGGTTTGGATGCGATGTGGCAACTGGTTGGTTTTTACCTGGGCTGGATGGGCGGCCCTGGCCGTGGCCGTGCTTTGGGTGCGGGCGAAGTCAAATTCACTGGGCAGGTGCTGCCTACGGCAAAGCTGGCAACCTATACCATCGATCTGAAACGTGTCATCATGCGCAAACTGGTGATGGGCATCGCAGATGCGTCAATGCAGATTGACGGCCGCGAGATTTATGTTGCAAATGATCTGCGCGTTGGTTTGTTTACACGTACAGACAACTTTTAACTTATCGAACACAAGAAGTTTAAAAACACTTAAGTTAAAATACGGTTATTGATTAATTTATTAGGAGTGCACGATAATGCGTCGTGTCGTTATTACTGGGATAGGGATTGTTTCCAGTCTGGGAAACAATAAAGCCGAGGTTTTAGACAGCCTGCGTCATGGTCGATCAGGTATCACTTATCAGCCTGAGTATGCAGAGCGTGGACTACGCTCTCACGTGGCCGGTTCGATCAAGAACCTGAATATTGAAGAACTCATCGATCGTAAATTGCTGCGATTTATGGCAAAAGGCCATGCCTATGCCTGGCTGGCAATGCAGGAAGCGATCGCAGATGCGACCCTGCCGGAAGAGCTGGTGTCCAATGTACGTACCGGCCTGATCGTCGGTGCCGGCGGCACTTCAACTGAAAGCATGCTGGAAGCTACCGACACACTGGCTGAAAAGGGCATCCGGCGCGTTGGCCCATACATGGTGACCAAGACCATGTCCAGCGGTGTAGCGGCTTGCCTGGCTACAGGCGCTAAAATCAAGGGTATCAATTACGGTATCAGTTCAGCCTGTTCCACCAGCGCACACTGTATCGGCGCTGGTGTCGAGCAGATCCAGCTCGGCAAGCAGGATGTGATTTTTGCCGGTGGTGCAGAAGAAGAGCACTGGACCATGTCATTCCTGTTTGATGCGATGGGTGCCTTGAGCAGTAAATATAACGATACGCCAGACAAAGCTTCGCGTACTTATGATGCTAACCGTGATGGTTTTGTGATTTCCGGCGGCGGCGGTATTGTGGTGCTTGAAGAGTACGAGCACGCTAAAGCGCGTGGTGCAAAAATCTACGCCGAAGTGGTGGGTTATGGCGCCACTTCTGATGGTTACGATATGGTAGCCCCAAGCGGCGAGGGTGCTGTGCGCTGCATGAAACTGGCTCTGGAAGGCGTTGAAGGCAAAATTGATTACATCAATACCCATGGTACAAGTACGCCTGTAGGTGATGTGAAGGAACTGGAAGCGATCCGTGAAGTATTCGGAGAAAACGGCCTGAAACAGAATCCGGCGATTGCTTCAACCAAATCCCTGTCAGGCCATGCGCTGGGTGCGGCTGGCGTGAATGAGGCCATCTATACCTTGCTGATGATGGAAAATGATTTCATTGCCGCTTCTGCCAATATCGAAACACTTGATCCTGCGGCTGAAGGTCTGAATATTGTGCGTAAAGCGATCGAGAATGTGAAGATAGAAACAGCGCTGTCTAACAGCTTCGGTTTTGGCGGCACCAACGCAACGCTGACTTTGTCACGCAGGGGCTTATAAACGATAATGTGAGTGGCTCGGTTGCTTAAGATTTCATACCTAAGCAGCCGATTCGATCGTATTGTTAGTGTTTTGGGCCACCATCTCATTATGTTTTGCCAGGTTGGCAAGTATTTGCGCTTTAATGACCGGATGTTCCATCAGTGCGATATGCTCATGGTTGTTCGGTATGCGTAACTCTTGCCCTGGGTAGATGCGATCAGGTTCGTTTTTGAGTATGTTTTTATTCAGCGCGAAAATTTCCATCCAAGTATGACCGGTTTTTTTGCCTATCATTGACAACGTGTCGTTCTGCTGCACCGTGTAGAGCGTTCTTTCCCGCCCGGCAGGTTTAATATCTTGTGGCTGTGTATGTTTTTCTGGCACTTTTGCTTGCTGCTTCACTAGATATACGTCATTACTTTTTTCTGCCGGTTCCAGTACGGATTCAATATTGGCAATAGCCGTGCTTGCGATATTACTCACAACTTCAATCTGCTGATCGATAATACGGCCTATCTGTACCGCAGGAATTGAAGGCAAGGCATGGTTGGCGATGATTTCCCATTCTTCAAGGCTGGGGCCATCTGCCTTTACTTTTTCGATAATGGGCAACATGACATCGGGAATGTTAAATGTTGCGCTATTTCCAAAAAAATACCCGCCGGTTGCCGTAGATAACGGCCTGAATGTTTTAGAGCTTTGATAGCTGAATTCCGGCGCGGCGCTAAATGACCTGTTGCCATTGCAGTCACTGAATGTGCCTTTAACGCCAGCCCTTTCATGCACCAAACCAATGGGTGAAGATAATACCGTTGCGCTACAGCCCCAGTGTGGCTCGGTATTCAAGTTTCCAGACTCTATTTTGACTGAGAGGGGCGAGAACTGCACATTGAATCTGCTGCTCATCAAGCCGAACCCAATATAGTCAAGACTGACCTGTAAATCTTGTGTGCCTTCCGGGTTGGGTACTTTTTCTGCGCTTGCCTTAAACGTAAAGCCAAGATCCTGCTGCGTAGATCTGTCGATTTTGGCTAAAATTTTGTTAAGTGCAGGCAAGCCTGGAATTACAGTAAAAGGCGTATTTACCGTGACGGCGTTAGCCTTACCCTCATCAACAAAAGTGTTGCCGCCATTATCTGTTGAGGGCTTGAGCTGATATTTATTTTTTTGCGCAGTAATTTCAGTTTGCCGCGCGGGCGCAGGCGATTGCTCATTGCGTGTGTTCATTGAATCATCCTTCAATAAAACCATATTTATTACATGGATATATTGAAGGTGGATTGTTACCTCCATGTGAAGCTTAAATGGCAGTGATGAAAATAACGATTTTTTAAAATGACGACAGATTATCGTGTCTGCAAGGGGATGATTTTAAACAACTAATATTTATAGAGCCAACAACACCGCTGCCGCATTGCGGCCTTCGCTCATTAGAATGTTACAAGTGCTGTGAGAGTGCGCCGCATGAAGCTGGCTCTGAAAAGCGTGGATGGCATATTGATTGCATCAACACCCACAGCACCAGTACCCCAGTGGGTGAGGTGGAAGCGAGGGCGTTTTTTTATTGCGCTTAGATTATTCTGATTACTGTTGATTTCCTAACAGCGGCTGTCCAGTGCCGTGTTGATTTGTACAGGCAGAGTATGAATGGGTGCTTTATCTAGAATTCTATAGTTGGCGTCGAGTTGCTTTAGAAGCTGCCGAAAGCCTTCTGCCTCCATTGCCGCTACCCTGTTTACAGTGTCGGCAGGGATCCCTTGTTCCGCCAGAAATTGGTGTAATTCCTTGCCCAGCTGCTTATTTTCTTTGGCAAGCAGATTCTGCTCGTAGTCTGCTCTCAGGTGGCTTTCAAATCCCGCATCTATTAATGCATGGTCAATGCTGTATGCCAGTATTGTTGCTGACATTGTAGGCATTTTATTGGAATGCTCCATGATTAATTGATCGATTATGGCAGCCTTTGCAAGTCCATTTTCATCTACACCGTTAGCCATGGTGGCCTCCTTATAATCATGTTTTAGATTTAAACAAGCAACTAAATTATACATGAAATATAAATTATGTGGGAATTTTTCCCTTTTATTTTGCGGTGTGAATGGCGGGGCTAAATCAAATCAACTATGTAAGTCGCTGGTTAACAGGAGGTATATTCAGAGTATTTTTTAGATATGTTGTTTGCTTGATAATGGCTTTAGTTGTCGGGGTGGTAGCGTTCAGGCGCCATATTGCTACTTAAACATTGATATGTCGGTGAGTATCAAATTGGGGTGCAGATGCTGCGCTGGAGTTGAGCTATGCCATACGCCGCAAATACGATGGTAAAGCATGCTCGTGTTTAGATGACTTTCGGGTAAGGCGACGCGAGCTTATTTTGTTTAAAGAATCAGTGCTGCCGCAACGTTCCGGCCTTCGCTCATGAGTATGTTGTAGGTGCGGCAGGCTGCCGCTGTCGTCATGCATTCCAGCGCAATGCCGTTATCAGTCAGGTGCTGATAGTGTTTCGGGTGTAAAAACAGATGGCTGGCACCCGTGCCTAGCAGAACCACTTCCGGTTTCAAGTCCGCAATTTTCCGGAAATGCTCATTGGTCAGATCTGCAAAGTTAGTGGTCGCCCAGTCGTGGATTAATGACTCAGGCATCACGATCAGGTTTTGAGTATAACGCTGCTTGTTAACCTCTATATATTCTGTGCTATAGGCGGTAATCAGGTTGTTGTTTTCAGCTGTTGTCAGGTGCAGTTTCATGGGTGATATTGCCTGTAATATCCAGGCTTTAATTGAACGAATACAGCATTCTAATGTAAACTAGCACCTTTAACTATTATGCTTTCCAGCGCTAAATTCACGCATCATGCAGCCCATACTCAAATCCAATAAACTTAATAATGTCTGCTACGATATCCGCGGCCCTGTTTTGCAGCGTGCACGCGAGATGGAAGAAGACGGCCAACGTATCATCAAGCTTAATATCGGCAATCCGGCGGCCTTTGGATTTGAGGTGCCTGAAGAGATCCAGCAGGATGTCATCCGCAACATGTCGAAGGCGGGCGGCTATACCGACAGCAAAGGTTTGTTCGAGCCGCGCAAAGCTATCATGCATTATACGCAAGGCAAGCATATTCAGGGTGTGACCGTCGATGACATCATTATCGGCAATGGCGTATCAGAACTGATCGTGATGGCGATGCAGGGCTTGCTGAATAATGGCGACCAGATTCTGGTGCCGATGCCTGATTACCCGTTATGGACGGCTGCGGTGAATCTTGCTGGCGGTACCGCACGACATTACCTGTGTGATGAAGCAACGGGCTGGATGCCTGACCTGAAGGATATTGAATCCAAGATTACCGCCAATACGCGCGGCATTGTGGTGATTAACCCGAATAACCCAACGGGCGCCTTATATCCGCCGGAAATTCTGCAGGGAATTATTGATATTGCCCGCCACCATGGCCTGGTGATTTTTGCCGATGAGATCTACGATAAAGTCTTATACGATGGCAATGTGCATACCTCAATCGCTTCACTGGCGAATGATGTATTGTTTGTAACCTTTAACGGGTTATCAAAAAACTACCGTACCTGCGGCTACCGAGCCGGCTGGATGATCATCAGCGGTGAGAAAAAACACGCTAAAGATTACATCGAAGGCCTCAATATGCTGGCATCCATGCGCTTGTGCGCCAATGTGCCAGGCCAGCTGGCCATTCAGACTGCGCTGGGCGGTTACCAGAGCATTGATGACCTGGTAGCGCCGGAAGGTCGTTTATGCAAGCAGCGTGATATTGCCTATGAAATGCTCAATGCGATTCCGGGCGTGAGCTGCAGCAAGCCACAGGCTGCCATGTACCTGTTTCCGCGGTTGGATCCGGAAATTTATCCGATCAAGGATGACCAGCAGTTCATTCTGGATCTGCTGCTGGAGGAAAAGGTATTGCTGGTGCAGGGTACCGGGTTTAACTGGAAGACGCCTGACCATTTCCGCGTAGTGTTTTTACCGAATGTGGATGATCTTGCCGAGGCGATCAGGCGTATTTCCAGGTTTCTGGAAAACTATAGAAAAAAACATAACACGAACAACATTGGAGCAAAGGCTTGAAACAGTCAGAGAATAAAGTCTTAAGCGTAGGCATATTGGGCTTAGGCACGGTAGGTGGCGGTACCTATACGGTTTTAAAACGTAATGCGGCAGAGATCAGCCGCCGCAGCGGTGTTGAAATTAAAGTGGTGCAGGTTGCCGATAGAAATATCGAGCATGCAAAGGCCGCAGTTGCCAGCAGCGTTGATGTTACGAATGATGCTTTTGCTGTAGTCAATAATCCAGACGTTGATGTTGTTGTAGAGCTGATTGGTGGTTACACTTTAAGCAAAGAACTGGTACTGCGGGCGATTGCCAATAAGAAGCACGTTGTGACTGCAAACAAGGCGCTGATCGCGTTGCATGGCAACGAGATTTTTGCTGCCGCAAAAGCGAACAATGTGATCGTGGCTTATGAAGCGGCCGTTGCCGGCGGCATCCCTATCATTAAAGCGTTGCGCGAAGGTTTGGGCGCAAACCGTATCGAATGGGTCGCTGGCATCATTAACGGTACCACTAACTTCATTCTTACCGAAATGCGTGAAAAAGGCCTTAACTTTGCAGACGTATTAGGTGAGGCGCAACGACTGGGTTACGCCGAGGCCGATCCTACATTTGACGTGGAAGGCATTGATGCCGCGCATAAGCTGACAATCATGTCAGCAATCGCTTTCGGTATGCCGATGAAGTTTGAGCAAGCCTACACGGAGGGCATTACCAAGCTGCAACAGGTAGATATCAAATATGCCGAAGAGCTGGGTTATCGCGTTAAATTACTGGGTATCACCAAGCGTACCGATGACGGTGTCGAGTTGCGTGTACACCCAACCCTGATTCCTGAGAAGCGCCTGGTAGCCAATGTGAACGGCGCGATGAACGCCGTGGTGGTGAAGGGCGATGCCGTTGGTCCTACGCTGTACTATGGCGCCGGTGCCGGTGCAGAGCCGACAGCAAGCGCAGTAGTAGCGGATTTGATGGATGTAGCGCGTCTTATGGATGCAAGCAGCGCGCAGCGTGTACCGTACCTGGCATTCCAGCCTGAGCAGGTGCAGGATCTGCCTATCTTGCCTGTTGATAAAGTCAAGAGCGCTTATTACCTGCGTTTGCGTGCCAGTGATAAACCTGGCGTGCTGGCTGACGTGACAAAAGTCCTGGGTGACCGTGACATCTCGATTGATGCCATGATGCAAAAAGAACCGGATGAGAATGAGACGGAAGCTGACATTGTGATCCTGACGCATATCACGGTTGAAGATAACATGAACGCTGCAATTGCAGCGATTGAGGCACTGCCTGCCATTACCGGAAAAGTCGTGCGTATCCGTATGGAAGAGCTGGCGAAATAGGCCATGTTCTGTCATTCCAGCGCGAGCTGGAATCCAGGTCACCATGCAGCCTTGTATTTATATTCTGGCGAGTAAGAAAAATGGCACTTTGTACGTTGGAGTTACGTCGGATTTAATAAAACGAGTATGGCAGCATAAAAACGATTTGACAGAAGGTTTTACCAAAAAGTATGCCGTGCATGAATTGGTGTATTACGAAATCCATGAAACGATGGAATCGGCAATTGCTCGAGAGAAGAATATAAAAGCGTGGAAACGTGCCTGGAAGATTGAACTTATTGAGCGAAGTAATTTAGTTTGGCGTGATTTATATCACGACCTATTGTAACTGGATTCCAGCTTGCGCTGGAATGACGGAAGTTTGAGAGATTAGTATGAAATATATCAGTACCCGCGGACAGTCACCTGCACAAAGCTTCAGCCAGATTCTGTTGGGCGGTTTAGCGCCGGACGGCGGTTTATACCTGCCTGAAAGCTACCCGCAATTCACCGATGCGGATTTGACCGCAATGCGCAGCCTATCTTATCCGGACCTGGCATTTGCGATTCTGTCGCGCTTTGTGGATGACATTCCTGCAAATGACTTGAAAGCGATCATCGATAAAACCTACCGTGCGGATGTCTATGCCTATACCCGTAAAGGCCAGAATGCTGGCGATATTACGCCGACATTGAAGCTGGAAGATCATCTGTACCTGTTGAGCCTTTCCAATGGCCCGACATTGGCATTTAAAGACATGGCAATGCAGCTGCTGGGCAACCTGTTTGAATACGTGCTGACCAAAGAAGGCAAAACGACCAATATTCTGGGGGCAACTTCCGGTGATACCGGTTCAGCAGCTGAATATGCGATGCGCGGCAAAAAAGGCATCCGCGTGTTCATGCTGTCGCCGCACAAGAAAATGAGCCGTTTCCAGACCGCGCAGATGTTCAGCCTGCAGGATGATAACATCTACAACATTGCCGTGAATGGCGTGTTTGATGACTGTCAGGATATGGTGAAGGCTGTTTCTAATGATGCGGCATTCAAAGCTCAACATAAAATCGGCGCAGTGAACTCTATCAACTGGGGCCGTATCGTGGCACAGGTGGTGTACTACTTTAAAGGCTATTTTGCGGTGACGCAGAATAATGCGCAGAAAGTCAGTTTCTCAGTGCCCTCAGGTAACTTCGGCAACGTGTGCGCCGGCCATATTGCCCGTATGATGGGATTGCCGGTTGATAAACTGATTGTGGCCACCAATGAGAATGATGTGCTGGACGAGTTCTTTAAAACCGGCGTTTACAGTCCGCGCGGTTCAGCCAATACCTACCATACTTCAAGTCCATCGATGGATATCAGCAAAGCGTCGAATTTTGAGCGATTTGTGTATGATTTAGTGGGGCGTGACAGCGATAAAACCCGCGCTTTGTGGAGCAAGGTAGATAGCGGCGGCAGTTTCGACCTGAACGCAGATGGCTATTTTGCGAAAATTCCTGAATACGGATTCGTTTCCGGCAGCAGCAACCATGCTAACCGCATACAGACGATACGCGAAACTAAGAAAAAATATGATGTAGTGATCGATACGCACACTGCGGATGGCCTGAAAGTCGCGCTGGAGTATTTTGACCGGCAGACGCCGATGGTGGTGCTGGAAACGGCATTGGCCGCCAAGTTCGAAGAATCTATTGTCGAGGCATTGGGCACAGTACCTGAACGCCCGGCTGCGTTGAATAACATTGAAGATTTACCGCAGCGCTTCACCGTGATGGACGCAGACGCTGCGGCAATCAAACAGTTTATTGTCGAGAAAACGAGCTAGGACGCTATGCAGGTTTATCATGAGCTGCTACGCCATGTGTTAGAGCATGGTAACAAGAAGGAAGACCGTACCGGTACAGGTACAACCTCGGTATTCGGTTACCAGATGCGTTTTAACCTCGCCGATGGTTTTCCCTTGCTCACCACTAAAAAACTGCACCTGAAATCCATCATCCATGAATTACTGTGGTTTTTGCAGGGCAGTACCAATATTGCCTACCTTAAAGAGAATGGTGTGCGTATCTGGGATGAATGGGCGGATGAGAATGGCAACCTTGGTCCTGTCTATGGTTATCAGTGGCGCAGCTGGCCTAAGCCGGATGGAACGCATATAGACCAGATTACGCAAGTCGTTGAATCCATCAAAAAGAACCCGGATTCACGCCGTTTGATCGTATCGGCCTGGAATGTGGCTGATGTCGACCAGATGAAACTGCCGCCTTGCCATGCGTTTTTCCAATTCTACGTTGCAGATGGCAAATTGAGCTGCCAGCTCTATCAACGCAGTGCGGATATCTTCCTGGGCGTGCCGTTTAACATTGCTTCTTATGCCTTGCTTACCATGATGGTGGCGCAGGTGTGCAACCTGAGGCTGGGTGACTTTGTCCATACACTGGGCGATGCGCATATTTACTCCAACCATATGGAACAGGTGGCTGAGCAATTGAGCCGAACTCCGCGTGCATTGCCGACGATGCATATTAATCCTGATGTGAAAGACATCTTCAGTTTTAAATATGAAGATTTCACTTTGGAGAATTACGATCCATATCCCGCCATTAAAGGCCAGGTAGCGGTCTGAGGCAAAAAAATGGTTGCCTTGTCGGGAATACAAGGCAACCTAAACTTGCAACTTACAGGGGATAAGGATAAGTCACAAGAAATGCAGAAAAACTATTACTACTTAACCATTAGTTCGTTGTGTTTGCGCCCTCCTTATTCATTGTAGACAAAGCTGATTTATAGTTCATATACTCATCTGCTGATACCATGCCGTCGTGGTCGGCATCGGTCACATCAAAAACATTGGCTAAAGTTTTGTCTTTGACCGCTTCTTTTAGCGATATCTTTCCGTCTGTGTTGGCATCCAGTTTCCTGAAATCAGCATCAGCTGTTTTGTTTGCTGCTGACTCAACCTTTTTGCTGTCTGCTGCCTTGTTGTCGGCGAATGCCAGGGTGCCAACGCTGCTGCCGAAAAATATGGCCATCGTTCCGGCAGTCATTAGGCGTACTGTATTATTTGATAAATTGAATTTCATTAATCAACTCCTGAATGTTTTTAAGATCACTGCAAATTTAACTACAACTGATAGATAGCGATTATCGTGCCAAGTTTTTTTATCATTAATAATCATGTAGTTACGAATTTATGCGGATTTTATGAATCCGCCATGATGTCGCTTAACAGCGACATGTATATGGGGTTCTATCCTAACTGCATGATTTTAATGCGTTAAGTTTGTCTGTTATCAGCGACAGTCAGGTGTGTCTGTATCTGCATGAATGGACACGCTGCATAGCCATGATTGATCCTTAAGTCCTGGTTTTCACGGCCTGCCTGCGTTTCTGCGTTATTTTTCATTGATGCTATCCAGCTGTTTTAGCCTCTATTTCTATTGGCATGGATCATGCATATTGACCACTACCATCAAAGTAGATGATTAGGAGGTAACTAAATGAATAGATTGTTAAAACGAACAGCACAGCTAGTGTGTATAGCATTGGCAGCAGGAACGCTTACGGTATTTGCCAAGTCCAGCCCGACATTTGATATTCATACCAGTGTGGTATCAAAGGCGGCAGAAAGTGAAAAGGGTGTCGTGATGGTGGTTACGCCGCGCGGCAACGCTGCGGCTGAAGCTGCATACCTGTTGTTGGCACAGGTTAAGCAAAATGAAGGCTTTGCACCGTTATTGCTTACGGTCGAAAATGAGAAAGTGGCCGGGTATAAAGCGGCTTTGGGCTTACCTAATTCCGGGCTGCCTGCTGTTATCTTCTTTAATAAATCGGGTAAGGAAATTGCGCGCGTAGTGCCCGCCAAGTCCGCAGCCGGTAAGCCCACAACCGCTAAGTCTGCAATGACCAGGACTGCGGCTGCCAGAGCTGCAACAGTCAGGTATAGGCACATGCAATATCAGCTTACTTAGTGCATATGGCTGAGATCTGATCGTAATTTATTGGGTATCAGGCAGTCATCTACCAAGCCTGGCGTGGTTTGCTGGATGATTGCCATACGCTGTATGGCAGCGTGTCATTCAGCATGCATCACCATTCTGTATGCTTAGTTTTTGAAGGTGTTTGCCTGTATATGATGCCGTTCCAGCAGGCGGTAGAACTCGGTGCGGTTGCGCTGCGCTAATTTGGCTGCCTGAGTCACATTGCCCTGGGTCAGTTTTAATAGGTTGATCAGGTACGATTGCTCGAAATTCCGACGGGCTGAATCAAAAGAAATGATTCCATTTGATTCATCCTGCAAGGATTTCTGCACCAGGCTTGCAGGCACGATCTGTGTCGTTGCAAGTACTACCATCTGTTCAACCATATTCTGCAGCTGGCGCACATTGCCTGGCCACGGTGCTGCAATCAGCGCTTCTAGGGCATCTGGTGCAAAGCCGTGCACTTTTTTCTTGTATTTTTTATTGTAGATGCCGATAAAGTGGTTGGCCAGCAGGCTTATATCCTCGCGGCGGTTCGCCAGGGAAGGTATTTCAAGTCCCACCACGTTGATGCGGTAAAACAGGTCCTCGCGAAAACGCTCATTCTGCATTTCCACAGACAGGTTGCGGTGGGTGGCTGAGATGAGCCTCACATCGATTTTGACGTCAGCGGTATTGCCGACAGGGCGGATGGTGCGTTCCTGCAATGCCCTTAACACCTTGACCTGAAGAGGCAGCGGCATGTCGCCGATTTCATCCAGAAACAGGGTGCCGCCATCTGCACTCTGGAATAAGCCAATATGTGATTTTGTAGCGCCCGTGAATGAGCCTTTGCTATGGCCGAACAGTTCGGACTCGAGCAGGTTTTCAGGAATGGCACCGCAGTTGATCGCTACAAACGGTTTGGAGTGGCGCGGACTTGCATGGTGAATTGCCCGCGCCAGCAGCTCTTTGCCGGTGCCGCTTTCGCCCTGGATAAAGACGCTGGCATCAGTGCCAGCAACAAGTCTCGCCTGCCCAAGCAGGCTTTCCATTTGCGGGCTGCGTGTGATGATCTCTGCACGCCAGTCATTATTTTCTTCCGTATCGGACTGACCCGTGTGTGTGCCGTTCAGGCGCAGTGCCGTGGCTACCTGGTGCAGCAGCTCCTTGCTGTCGAACGGTTTGGTCAGAAAGCCGAACACGCCGCGCTGGGTGGCGCTTACGGCATCCGGTATCGAGCCGTGAGCTGTCAATATGATGACCGGCAAGGCTGGGTGCGCGTGATGTACAGCCTCCAGCAAGGCCATGCCATCCATGGCCGGCATGCGTAAATCGCTGATGACAACGTCGGGGCGTTGCAGCGCAATGGCTGACATGGCTTCAACGCCGTTATTGGCGGTCGCGGTGTCGTAGCCGGCAGCACGCAGGCGTATGCTGATCAGTTTCAGTATGTCCTGGTCATCATCTACGATAAGTATATAGGGCTTATGCATGTGTCTTGCCTAGTTATTAGATTTTGAATCACGGTCGTTCATGGTTTTTTCAATGTTTTTCAATTCATTCAGCTTCTGTTCCAATACTTTGTTTTTCAGTTCCAGCGCTTCGTACTTCTGTTGTGCAGTCTCAAGTTTTTTCATGTCGTCCCGGTTTCTCTGCAACTGCTTTGTATAGTCTGTCGTATATTCATACAGCAGGCTGAGCAGAAAAGCATCTGAAGGGTGCAGCGTATTTTCCTGTAATAAATCCTGAAGCAAATTCTGTGCCTTGGCATTATCACGCAGGCGGCTGCTAGGGAGTGCAAACATCGATGCCAGCTTGAGGCGATGCAGCAGGATGTTTTTGTTTTCTGCCGCCGCCTGGTTAATTTCCGCAAATGTTTTCTTTTGCATTTCCGGCGTCAGGTTTGAATAACTGTCGATGAACGCCAGCAGTTCTGACACGTTGCTTTGTTTAAACGGGCTGGTTTTTATGGCATTGATCTTGCCGTTACCGGCAGTGTTGCCGATGAGAGGTTTGCTGCTGCATGCACAGCTTAAGATCAGGCTGCAAATTAATAATGTAAAATTTTTGCTGTTCATTTGAATCTCAATTATCAGTTTTTATAATTTTGGGTAAAGTCACGATGAAGTGCGCCCCCTGCTGTGAAGGGGCGAGCTCAATGCTGCCGTCGTGCGCTTCTGCAAGGTCTTTTGTGATAGCCAGGCCCAGGCCGCTGCCGCTGATCAGGCTTTTGTGCAAATGCGTGCCTCTGTAAAACGGGGAGAATAATTTTTCCTGATCGGCCTTATCCAGCCCCGGGCCATCATCGATGACTTCGATAATGAAATAGCTCTTGTCTTCATTGCTGCGTATTTTAATATGACCAAGGTCAGGGCTGTAACGCACGGCATTGGATACCAGATTGTCCATGATGATCGTCAGTTTTTCACGGTCAGCTGTGATCCGGTCGAGATTGGAGATGGTTTCAATGACCAATTGCTTGTTGCGGATACTGAGTTCGTGTGCGCCGATTACTTCAGCCATGAGTTCCGGCAGGTTGATGGTCTGCAAATCAAGCTTGCGCTGTATGGATTCCAGTTTGGTATAGTCAAGCAGATTTTCAATCATGCGCTGCAGGCGGATCGTGTTATCCCTCAGGATATGGGTGATTTCTGCCTGCTGTATGGATAATGCCCCGCCTATCCCGTCATTCAACAACTCGGTAGCCTCTCTAATTGCTGTCAGCGGTGTTTTAAGTTCATGTGAGATATGGCGCAGGAACTGCTGTTTTTGTTCGTTCAGTTCTTTGAGCTCGGCTCGCAACCAGTCCAGGCGTTGACCCAGGACACGCAGGTTGCCGGGACCATCAATCGCAATTTCCTGGTCATAATACCCCTCGCCAAGCGCTTTGATGGCTTTATCCATGCGGCGGATCGGCCGTGCAAGCATAAATGCTATGCAGCCCGCTACCAGCAGCGCCAGCGGGATCAATACCAGGCTCTGTATCAGTAAGTTTCTTTGCGTCTTCTTTGCAGCCAGCGTCAGCTGGGATGAGGTTTTATCTATTTCCCGGTTGTTTTCTTCAATGATCGTCTCGATCTGCTGCGTAAGCCGGCTGAAGGTGTCAAGGAAGTCCAGTTGCGTCGTTTGGGTGCCGATAGAATTCAGGATCAGCTGGTTGAGCTGCCTGGTTTGCTGGCGCAGCGCATGGATTTTTTCCAGTTGCGGACGGTAAGCCGTTAATTGCTGCAATTCGACAACGGCCGCATCAAATTTAGTGTCGGCCTGCTTGTAGTTCATGAACAGCGCGTCATCCTGCAGCACATAGTATTGCCTGATGCTGCGTTCCATCAAGTACACCTGTTCTTGCAGCGTGCGGGCTGCACGCGTTGTCCTGACAGCGTTGTAGATGGTGATTTCGCTTTGTTCTGCAAGTTTATCAAATGCAATGTTGGCATTTGTAAAAGCCCACAGCAAAGGGAAAATGGCGAATGCAAAGCCAATTAACAGCAGCTTCAGAAACGAGCCGGGATAATGAATGCGCATGGGTCAGTCGAGGTCAATCTTTGCAAACATCCAGTATAATTGATAGATGACTAAATTATCTATTATCGTGGCGATCGCTAAAAACAGGGTTATTGGAATCAACAATACATTGCCTTGGCATCTGCCTGAAGATTTAAAACGTTTCAGAGCGCTGACCATGGGGCACCATATCATTATGGGGCGTAAAACTTATGAGTCCCTGGGACGGTTGCTGCCAGGCCGTACTACTGTCATTGTAACGCGTAATCAGGATTATCAAGTTGAAGGTGCGCTTGTTGCGCATTCATTGCAGGATGCCATCGCGCTGTGCGGAAATGATGACGAGATATTCCTGATCGGCGGCGCAGAACTTTACCAGGCAGGCCTGGACCTGGCTGATAGGTTATACGTGACTGAAATTGACCTGGCCGTGGCAGGTGATGCGCATTTCCCGCAGATTCCGTTACAGCAATGGCATGAAACGGCGCGCGAAACGCATGTTTCTGAAAAAGGCCTGCAGTTCAGTTACGTTATTTATCAGCGTTAACCGCCAGTAAATAACGTCACTTAATCTTAAAAAGCGTAACTTAATCTTAAAAACGTAAACCGCCTGCGATTTACTGCTCCACGCAGTCTACGTAGTAAATCGCTTTGCCGTCTTCTATGCGTTTTACCAGGCCATGCACGTCGGTTTCAAAGCCCGGGAAGCGTTCATTGAACTCGCGTGCGAATTTCAGGTAGTTCACGATGATCCTGTTGAAGCGTTCGCCCGGAATCAGCAGCGGAATACCGGGCGGGTAGGGCGTCAGCAGTACAGCCGTGATGCGGCCTTCCAGCTCGTCAATCGCTACGCGGTCGATCTTGCGATGAGCCATCTTGGCAAAAGCATCCGTCGGTTTCATGGCAGGTATCATGTCTGACAGGTACATTTCGGTGGTCAGGCGCGCGACATCATTCGCTTTGTAAACCTCATGGATCTGTGTGCACAGGTCACGCAAGCCCATACGCTCATAACGTGGCTGTTTCTGTACAAACTCCGGCAATACTTTCCATAGCGGCTGGTTCTTGTCGTAGTCGTCCTTAAACTGCTGCAATGCCGCTACCATCGTGTTCCAGCGGCCTTTGGTGATGCCGATCGTGAACATGATAAAGAATGAATACAGGCCGGTTTTCTCGACAATGACGCCGTGTTCAGCCAGGTACTTGGTGACGATTGCGGCCGGGATCCCGAATTCTTCAGAGAAATCGCCATCAATATCGAGCCCCGGCGTGATAATGGTCGCCTTGATCGGATCCAGCATGTTGAAGCCTTCAGCCAGGTTGCCGAAGCCGTGCCAGCTTTCATTGGCCTTCAGCATCCAGGCTTCGCGCTCTTCGATGCCTTCTTCAGAAAGGTCGTTCGGCCCCCACACCTTGAACCACCAGTCAGTGCCCCATTCTTCATCCACCTTGCGCATGGCGCGGCGGAAATCCAGTGCTTCCATGATGGATTCTTCCACCAGCGCGGTGCCGCCAGGCGCTTCCATCATCGCTGCCGCTACGTCACAGCTGGCGATGATCGAGTATTGCGGGCTGGTAGAGGTATGCATTAAATAGGCTTCGTTGAATACATCGCGGTCCAGGTTGTTCTGTTCCGCATCCTGCACCAGGATCTGTGAAGCCTGGCTCAGGCCGGCAAGCAGTTTGTGTGTGGATTGCGTAGAGAATACCATGCTCTCCTTGCAGCGCGGACGGTCCGCCCCAATCGCATGGTAATCACCATAGAAATCGTGGAAAGTGGCATGCGGCAGCCAGGCTTCATCGAAATGCAGGGTGTCGATCTTGCCGTCGAGCATTTCCTTGATTTCTTCCACGTTGTACAGCACGCCGTCGTAAGTGGACTGCGTAATGGTCAGCACGCGTGGTTTTGCGTTCTTGTCGGTCGCAAACGGGTTGCGCTCGATTTTTTTCTGAATGTTTTCCCAGGAGAATTCGCTTTTAGGGATCGGGCCGATAATGCCGAAATGGTTACGTGTCGGCATTAAAAATACCGGGATCGCACCGGTCATGATGATGGAGTGCAGCACTGACTTGTGGCAGTTACGGTCCACGACAACAATATCGCCCGGTGCAACCGTGCTGTTCCATACGATCTTGTTTGAAGTGGAAGTACCATTGGTCACGAAGTACAGGTGATCGCAGTTGTAGATACGCGCTGCATTACGCTCAGACGCGGCAACCGGCCCCGTGTGATCCAGCAGTTGCCCCAGTTCATCTACAGCGTTGCACACGTCGGCGCGCAGCATGTTCTCGCCAAAGAACTGGTGGAACATCTGGCCAACGGGAGATTTCAGGAATGCTACGCCGCCGGAGTGGCCGGGGCAGTGCCATGAATAGGAGCCGTCAGCCGCATAATGCGTCAGCGCCTTGAAGAATGGCGGTGGCAGGCTATCCAGATAGGCTTTTGCTTCGCGGATGATCAGGCGCGCCACAAACTCCGGCGTATCTTCGTTCATGTGGATGAAGCCGTGCAATTCGCGTAACACGTCGTTGGGAATATGGCGTGAGGTGCGTGTTTCACCGTGCAGGAAAATAGGGATTTCCTCGTTGCGGTGACGGATTTCAGCGACGAAGTTACGCAGTTGCTCAATGGCCTCGGGCTTTTCTTCAATAAACTCTTCATCGTCGATAGAGAGAATAAATGCCGATGCACGGCTCTGCTGCTGCGCAAACGAGGTCAGGTCACCGTAACTGGTCACACCCAGCACCTCGGTGCCTTCTTCTTCAATGGCACGAGCCAGGACGCGAATACCCAAACCTGATGAGTTTTCAGAGCGGAAGTCTTCGTCGATGATGACGACGGGGAAGCGAAATTTCATAGTAACCTTTGTGTGTTATTGCCTTGCTCGTCATTCTGGCGCAGGCCAGAATCCAGACCAAGTATTTCAGGATATAAATCTTGCCAATTAGGATTCAGTTGCTCAATAAGGCGAACTTTCCAAACTCGCTGCCAGAATTTAAGTGCTTTTTCTCTCGTAATTGCAGATTCCATTGTTTCATGAGGCTCATACCAAACAACAGTATGTAATCGATACTTTTTAGTAAAGCCGTCAGCTACTTCATGTTTGTGCTGCCATACGCGTTTTATTAAATCGGAGGTAACGCCAATATATAAGGTGCCGTTACGCTGATTTGTCATCATGTAAACACAAGGCTGCATATTTTATCTAGTCTGGATTCTGGCCTGCGCCAGAATGACGGAGATGTCTAGATTTTTGGCAACGTTACGCCAACTTGGCCCTGGTATTTACCGCCACGGTCTCTATAGCTGGTTTCGCAGATATCATCTTCATCTGCTTCAAAGAACAGCACTTGCGCGCAGCCTTCATTGGCATAGATTTTTGCCGGCAGCGGTGTGGTGTTGCTGAACTCTAATGTGACATAGCCTTCCCATTCCGGTTCAAACGGCGTTACGTTGACGATAATGCCGCAGCGTGCATAGGTGGATTTACCCAGGCACACTGTCAGTACATTACGCGGGATGCGGAAATATTCAACTGTGCGGGCCAGTGCGAATGAGTTCGGCGGAATGATGCAGTAATCCGCATTGACCTCTACGAATGAATTCGGGTCAAAGTTTTTCGGGTCTACAATCGTGCTGTTAAGGTTGGTAAATAATTTGAATTCTTTTGAGCAGCGAATATCGTAACCATAGCTTGAAGTGCCGTAAGACACCAGGCGCTGGCCATCTGGGGACATCTTGACCTGATTCGGCTCGAACGGCTCGATCATGCCATGCTGTTCTGCCATACGGCGTATCCATTTGTCAGATTTAATGCTCATAAGTGTTTATATTTACAGAGTTAAAAGTGAATCGCATTATAAAGCCTAACGAATCAATAATGCGGAAAAATATCGATTTTTGGCCGAAAAAAACCTCACAAACCAAGGCTGGCTGTGAGGTTAGTCTGCAGGCAGGTTTTCTGGCTGTGATATTAGTGTTTATCGCCACCCAGTTCGATGCTGTAACGCCAGAACTGGTCTTGCGATTCAAAGATCACGCTTGATTCCTGGGGGTCGCGGTTACCGGCGGTGTATTGGTGCAGCGGCGTCTTGTCTTCTGCCCAGGCTTTTACAATCGGGTCTACCAGGCGCCATTGCGCTTCCACTTCGCTGATGTGGAGGTATTGCGAAGGATCGCCTTCCATCAGGTTCAGCATCAGGGTTTCATATGAATCGATGGTTTCATCGCCTTGCTGGCGCTGCGGTGCATCGATGCTCAAGGTGCGTGTTGCGACATCCAGGCCCGGAATCTTGGATTCGATTTCCATTTTGATACATTCGCGTGGCTGGATATTAATGGTGAGCCAGTTCTGGTGCTGGCCAGCTACCAATTCCATTGGGGCTTTCTTGAAGCGGATCGAGATGGCGGTGTTGCCTTCGTGCATGCGTTTTGCCGTGCGTACGTAGAAAGGCACGCCTTTCCAGCGCGGGTTGTCGATGAACAGTTTTACCGCGGCATAGGTTTCGGTATGGCTTGATTCAATGCCGTCACGTTTCAGCTCTTCCAGGTAACCCGTTACGTTCTCGCCGTGACCGTCGCCTACACATACGCGGCCAGCCGCATACTGCGCACGGAATGCCTGCTTGTTCAGGTTTTTGGTATCCACCGGGCGGATCGATTGCAGCAGTTTGATTTTTTCGGCACGGATGCTGTCCGGGGTCAGGTCTGCCGGTTTTTCCATCGCCACCAGAGCCAGTGTCTGCAGCAGGTGGCTCTGGAACATGTCACGCAATGCGCCGGTTGCATCGTAGAACGTGGTGCGGTCGCCTACGCCCAGGGTTTCGTTGTTGGTGATCTGGATGTGGTCAATATGTTCGCTGTTCCATAACGGCTCAAATATCGTGTTGGCAAAGCGCGTGAGCATGATGTTCTGTACTGCAGATTTACCCAGGTAGTGGTCAATGCGGTAGATCTGGCTTTCCTTGAGGTACTTGGTCAATTCAGCCTGCAATGCCTGGGCGCTTGGCAGGTCGGTGCCGAATGGTTTCTCGATCAATACACGGCGCCAGTATTTGCTTTCATCCACCAGGCCTACGCCGGAGAGTTGCTCAACAATGACGGCAAAATCTGTAGGACGTACTGACAGGAAGTACGCCAGGTTTTGCGGGAACACTGATTCGTCACCCAGTTTGGCCGCCATTTTCTGGAATGAGTCGGCATCGGTCGGCGGGTTTGAGTGGTAATGATTGCGGGCGATAAAACGGTCGTATACTTTCTGGTCGTAGCCGTCTTTAAATTTTTTATCAAGCATGCCTTTTATTTCGGCTTGCCATTCATCGCGGGATAATTCACTGCGGCCTACAGATAGAATCTTCATGTCATCAGCAAGGCGGCCTGCTGCATCCAGACGGAACAAGCCGGGCATTAACTTAATGCGTGATAAATTACCGCTTGCGCCAAAAAGTACAAGGGTACAGGGGTCTATTTGTTTAGCCATTATTTCAGATTCTCTCGATAGGTTTTTACAGGTGCCTGGGCAACTTTTAAGTTAAAATAGCCAGTTATTAAATTTATTGTAATTATACCGAAAAAGGCACTACTGTTTTATGCAAAAATCACAAACAACTCAAGTTAAATCACTGACATTGGCGAATCATCAAACTTCACGCTGGCATAGTTTCAGTTCACAGGATGAGATCAACCAGGCTGCTGTAAAACGTATCCTTGAGGCGGCTGACGAGGCGATTGCCCGGCACGGCAGTTTCCTGATCGTGCTGGCCGGCGGCAGCACGCCCAAAAGTGTGTACCAGTTGCTGGCAAAAGAGCAGGCGGATTGGGCCAAATGGCATGTTTATCATAATGATGACCGCTGCCTGCCGGTAGATCATGCCGAGCGCAACAGCAAAATGGCGCGTGATGCATGGCTGAATCATGTGGCGATTCCGCAGGCGCAAATCCACGATATTCCGGCGGAGTTGGGTAATGTTGAAGGTGCGAAAGCCTATGCAGAAACGCTGGCAGGCGTGCGCAGTTTTGACCTCGTGATCCTGGGCCTGGGTGAGGATGGACATACGGCTTCGTTGTTCCCTGGTCAGGCTGTAGATAACAGTGCAGACGCGGTGCCTGTATTCAACTCACCGAAACCGCCTGCCGACCGCGTGACTATCAGCCAGAATCGCCTGAATGATACGCATGAAGTCCTGTTTCTGGTCACTGGTGCCGGCAAACAGGAAGCCGTTGATAACTGGCTGAATGGCGTTGCTATTCCGGCAACATTGATTGCACCTGCCCAAGGCGTAGATGTCTACTGCTTTGGCGTCAAGGTCGCTGCGTAGCAGCGGGCCCTTGACGGGCATAACCTCAGCGGTCATGGCGCCAAGGTCGCCGCGTAGCGGCGGGTACCTGACGGACATAACCCTTGCGGTCATGGCGTCAAGGTTAGATTCGCTAGAGCTATCCCTAACTTAAAAGTCTATTGATTCTGTCATTCCGGCCTTTGCCGGAATGACGGTTTTATGATATTCCGTAAAAAAACGAACCAATCTTTAGATTGATGCAAAGTTTTCAAAAGTAACCTTTGGCGAAATTATGCATGGCCGCCAAAGGTTCGCGCAGCGCGCCCTGGGATAGCATGCCCAGATTTGTCCAGCACGTGCTTGGGGCGGCAGCGTAGGTGACGTCAAATCCCTGGAAATGGCCTGCTTCCACCAGTTTTTCTGTACGCCACAGATGGTAGGGTTCGGACACGATGATAACCGTGTGGATGTGTGCTGCTTTTAGCATCGGTGCGGAAAACTCAAGGTTTTCTTTGGTGGAGCGGGATTCCGTTTCCATCAGTATCACGCCTTGATAGCCTTTTTGTTTTGCGTAGGCCGCCATGAATTCGGCTTCGACCTTGCTGTTCTTGTTTTTGCGTCCGCCAGTCATGGCGAGTGCTGACACTGCGCCTTGTGCCGCCAGTGATAGCCCTTTGTCCACGCGTCCGGTCAGGCATGGGTTGGGGGCGCCGTGCATATGGATGCGGTTTCCCAAGATCAGTGCCGCATCATGTTTTGCAGGCGCAGCGCTACTGAGCGACTTTTTGGCATGCAGGCCAATGATCGTGAACAGTACGAGGTAGCTGCCTGTGAATGCGATCATCAGGTAGCAGAGCAGCCGGTACACAAGTCTGGAATTAAACAATTTCTTTAACCTGAATCATAAAGTTAAATCATGTCCTGCATCCGGCCGCTACCGGTTTTATGTGTTCTGAATCACGATATTCGGGAATTTGCTGCTGTGATCCAGGCTGGTGTTGGCAATCTTGATTGCGGCTTGACGTGCGATCTCTTTATAAATACCGGCCACTTTGCCGTCAGGGTCGGCGATTACGGTTGGCTTTCCGCTATCTGCCTGCAAGCGAATGCCGATATCCAGTGGCAGGGAGCCCAGTAAATCCACGTTGTAGTCTTTAGCCATCAGTTCGCCGCCGCCTGCACCGAAAATATGTTCTTCATGGCCGCATTTGCTGCAGATGTGGGTGCTCATGTTTTCTACAATGCCTAAAATCGGGATATTCACTTTTTCAAACATTTTCAGGCCCTTGCGCGCATCAAGCAGGGCAATATCCTGAGGTGTGGTCACGATAATGGCGCCTGTGACCGGAATCTTCTGCGATAAGGTCAGTTGAATATCGCCCGTGCCCGGCGGCAGGTCGATGATCAGGTAATCCAGGTTCTGCCAGTTGGTTTCACGCAGCAGCTGTTCCAGCGCGCTGGTAACCATCGGGCCACGCCATACCATAGGCGTGTCGGTATCAATCAGGAAGCCGATAGACATTGCCTGTATGCCGTGTGCCTGCATCGGTTCCATGCTTTTTCCGTCTTTACTGTCTGGGCGGCCGCTGATGCCCAGCATCTGCGGCTGGCTCGGGCCGTAAATATCCGCATCCAGCAGGCCGACGGTCGCGCCCTCTGCGGCCAGCGCCAGCGCCAGGTTGACTGAGGTGGTCGATTTGCCGACACCGCCTTTGCCTGAGGCTACGGCAATGATGTTTTTAACATTAGGCAGCAGGCTCACACCTTGCTGTGCCTTGTGTGCAACGATTTTGCTGCTGACATTGACGGTGATGCTGCCTATGCCGTCGATTCCCTGTAGCGCTTCGGTGACCAATTTCTGTATACCGGCCATGACTGATTTTGCAGGATAGCCAATCACGATATCCACACTGACATCATTACCGTTAACCTTGATGTTTCTTGCTGATTTACCGCTCACAAAGTCTTTGCCGGTGTTGGGGTCTATGCATACTTTCAGCGTGCTTTGAATGAGTAATTCTGTAATTGCCATTGCCTGAATTCCTGATTGATATAGTAGGGCACTTCCATAAAGACATTCTTTGGGCGCATGGTGCCGCACCCCGAACTCTGCCTGTATAAAATTGCCTGTAAGTTAATTAAGTTGAGTAAAAAGATGGGTTATTCTAACTGATTGTGTGATTGATTGCATAAGCGGCCTGGTTATTTTGCGGAAAAATATGATCATCCCGGTATGATTGTCCGGCTAATGCGCACAAAACCGGCAATCATAGCTGGGTGAACCATGCAGCATTTGCTAGAATACGGTTTTAGCTTAATAGATCCATTTATCTCATGGCAATTTCAAACACTCCCCGCAAAATCCTTGTAACTTCTGCGCTCCCTTACGCAAACGGCAGTATCCATCTTGGGCACCTGGTTGAGTACATTCAAACCGATATCTGGGTGCGTTTCCAGAAAATGCAGGGCCATACCGTGCATTATGTATGTGCTGACGACACCCATGGAACGCCTATCATGCTGCGTGCCGAAAAGGAGGGCATCACGCCGGAGACCCTGATCGGGAATGTGCATAAAGAGCATAGCGCCGATTTTGCAGGATTCCTGGTTGGCTTTGACCACTACTACTCAACCAATGCGCCGGAAAACAAAGCGCTTTCACAAGGTATTTACAAGCGCTTGAAAGCTGCCGGCAAGATTGCGACCAAAACGATAGAGCAGTTCTATGACCCGGTCAAAAACATGTTCCTGCCGGACCGTTTTATTAAAGGCGAATGCCCGAAATGCCATGCGAAAGACCAATATGGTGATTCATGTGAGGTTTGTGGCGCAACTTATAACCCTACCGAGCTGATCAATGCGTATTCTGCGGTATCCGGTGCAGCGCCGGTGCGTAAGGATACCGAGCATTATTTCTTCAAGTTATCGGAATGTGAGGATTTTCTTAAAGACTGGACGCGCTCAGGAACGCTGCAAGGCGAGGCAGCCAACAAGATGGGCGAGTGGTTCGAAAACGGTCTCAATGACTGGGATATTTCCCGCGACGCTCCTTACTTCGGTTTTGAAATCCCTGATGCACCCGGTAAATACTTTTACGTATGGCTCGATGCGCCGATTGGCTACATGGCCAGTTTCAAGAAGCTGTGCGCGGATAAGAGTATTGATTTTGATGAATACTGGAATAAAGATTCTGTAACAGAGCTTTATCATTTTATCGGCAAGGATATTTTGTATTTCCATGCCTTGTTCTGGCCGGCAACGCTGGCATACGCCGATTACCGTACGCCTACACAGATTTTTGCACATGGCTTTTTAACCGTAAACGGTGAAAAGATGAGCAAATCGCGCGGCACGTTCATTACTGCGCGCAGCTACCTGGACCACATCAAGAACCCGGAATACCTGCGTTATTATTACGCGGCTAAACTGAACAGCACGATGGAGGATATCGACCTCAACCTGGAAGATTTTGTCGCACGCGTGAACAGTGATTTGGTGGGCAAGTATATCAACATCGCCAGCAGGACAGCAGGTTTCATTAACAAGCGTTTTTGCGGTAAATTAAGCCCATCTGCCGCTAACTCCGTGATTGCCGAAATCAAGGCAGCAGCACAGCTGGTGGCTGACAGCTACGCCGAGCGGGAGTACAGCAAAGCCTTGCGTGAAATCATGCGCCTGGCCGACTTGGCGAATGGCTTTGTAGCGGATAAAGCCCCCTGGGTGCTTGCCAAGCAGGAAGGGCAGGATGCCCTGCTGCAGGAAGTGTGTTCGGACGCACTTGAAATGTTCCGCCTGTTGACCTTGTACTTGAAGCCGGTGCTTCCCAAGCTGGCAGAAGAGATTGAGCAGTTCCTGAATATCGCGCCGCTGACCTGGGCAGTCGTGGATGCTTCACTGCCGGCACAGCACGCTATCAATGCTTACGAACACCTGATCACCCGTGTTGATTCCAAGCTGATTGAAGCCATGACGGAAGCCAATAAGGAGAACCTGCAGGCAACTCCGGCGCCGCAGCCTCATTCAGAGCAGCGCCATGCACAGCATCAGCAGAATGAAGCCAATGCCGATGCGGAAGCATCTGCATATATTTCAATTGATGATTTTACCAAGGTTGATTTGCGTATCGCTCAAATCGTGAATGCGGAACATGTAGAGGGCGCTGAAAAGCTGCTTAAATTAACCTTGGATATCGGTGAAGAACAGCCGCGCCAGGTGTTTGCCGGCATTAAATCCGCTTATGATCCGGCAACCCTGGTTGGCCGTTTGACTGTGATGGTGGCTAACCTTGCGCCGCGTAAAATGAAATTCGGCATGAGCGAGGGCATGGTGCTGGCTGCCAGCGACGAGCGCGGCGGGCCATTTATCCTTTCGCCGGACAGCGGTGCCCAGCCGGGCATGCGGGTTAAATAGAAGTCTGGATATATAGCCTTACTTACAGGATTGCATTGCGAGCCAAGCCCAATAGAAAGGCCCCTGACCAGGGGCTTTTCTATTGGTAGGCATATGCTTGTTTCCGGCTATGCCGGACGTTCATGTTTTTATTGCTTGGGTTTATCTTTAGCCGCTTTAACATCGGTTGTTTTTACGCTTGCTGCCGCTTTAATGGTCTTTGCGTCTTTTGTTGAACCCGCCGCTTTTTTTGCTTTAGGTGCAATGGCAGTGGTTGGGCCTGTAATGGATATATCTTTGCGCAGGCTTTCCAGTGTGGCATCGCCGATGCCATCTACCTGATTCAGGTCATCAACTGATTTGAAATTACCCTTAGTTTTGCGGTAGTCAATGATGGCTTGTGCCTTTTTGGGGCCAATGCCTGGCAGGCTTTCAAGTTCTGCCTGCGTTGCCGTATTGATATTAACCCCTGCTATTGCGCTGATACTGACGCTTAAAAAGGCGATTAGTGCAAGTATGACTTTTTTCATTTGCTTTTCCTCGGATTAGATACAGATGTTGAATAGGGTAATTGCCTGCAATTGCAAAGCAATTACCCGTCATCATATATTAAATGGGAATTATTCCCTAATTTATCGGGAATATTGAGCGAGTTAAGCTAAAGATAAGTCAATGATTCAGTTAAGGGGTAAGCCTGGCCTGGCTAAGTCAAGCGCTGATGCATTCCTTGCTGATGGCTTCCAGCGCAGCTAACGGGTCGGCCGCCTGTGTGATTGGCCTGCCGATTACAAGATAGCTTGAACCCAGTGCCAGCGCGTTAGCAGGGGTTACGATGCGCGACTGGTCATCTTTGCTTGCGTTGGCTGGGCGGATACCTGGCGTCACCAGGCAGAATTCACTACCCAGGTTCGAACGCAGCATTTGCGCTTCAAGCGCTGAGCACACCACGCCATCGAGGCCAGCCTGCTGTGTGAGGCGAGCCAGGTTCAATACATGGGTTGGCAGGTCAGTATGGATGCCTATCTGGTTCAGGGTTTCCTGATTCATGCTGGTTAACACCGTTACCGCGATCAACAGCGGTTTAGCCGCGCTGCGATCAACAGCCTGTTTGGCAGCCTGCATCATTTCAATTCCGCCGCTTGCATGAACATTCAGCATCCATACCCCTAGGTTGCTCGCAGCGCTACAGGCTTTGGCAACGGTATTGGGAATATCGTGAAATTTCAGGTCCAGAAAAACGCCGAAATTCGAGCTGGCGAGTTTTTCAACAAATTGAGGACCTGCCGCCGTGAACAGTTCCTTGCCGACTTTTAAGCGGCAAAGCGCCGGGTCAAGCTGGCTGACTAATTCAAGTGCGCTGTCTGCATCTGCGTAATCCAGTGCTACGATGATTTTCGGGTCGTGATGATTGCTCGAGTTTGCTTGCATAGTTTATGTTTGTCTTTTCGTTACGTGGTGCCAATATCAGATAGTAGTAGGTTCAGCCGGCAGCGCTTCCCATGCATTGCATGCAGGGCATTGCCAATGATGGTATTTAGCTTTGAATCCGCATTGTTCGCAATGATAGGCGGTTTTGTTGCCGATAGCATGACGTACCGCCTGCTGCATCAGCTGGGTATCTTGCAGGTTGCCATCTTGCGGGTGACTGGTTTCCAGGATGGCACGTGCCTGCAGCAGCAAATCCAGAGTATTCAGGCTTGGCATCCTGATCAGCTCGTTACGTGCAAGCCGGGCTGCATGTTCAGCGCCTTGTTCGGCCATTGTCGCTTCATAGAGGACTGCAAGCAGCGAACCCAGCTGGTAGGTTTGCAGGTATGTCTGCAGCAGGCTCAGGCCTTCGTCGGTCTGGCCTAGCGCACGGAAACTCGCCAGCAGCTTGGGCGCGATCAGGCCGAGGTATTCCGGTTTCTGGAATTCGATGCGTTTCCAGACAGAGATGGCGGCTTTATGATTGTTGGCTTCGGCTTCCAGGTCGCCCAGCAGTACATTCGCACGTACGCAGTTTTTATCGGCATTGAGTGCCTGGTCGAGTTCGAACCGTGCCGTGTGCGTATCGTTTGCAAGTTTTGACTTTAAGGCCATTTCACAATAGTAGTTTGCAATCTCGACGCGGAACGGCACGCCGGAAATTCTTTCCAGTTCAGTCGCTGCCTTGATTGCGCGCTCCCATTCACGTTCACGCACATAGATTTCGAGCAATGCGCGCAAGGCGGGCTGGCGGTACCTGTCATCATCCAGTGATTCAAACAGCTCTTCTGCACGGTCAAACAGGCCGGCTTTGAGGTAATCCTGTGCAAGTTCTGCCGTTACAGCCAGTTTCTGCTGTGGTTCAAGCTGTTTTTTCTCCAGCAGATGCAAGTGCAGGTGGATTGCACGGTCGACCTCACCGCGCTTTCTGAACAGGCTGCCTAACGCAAAATGCAGCTCAAGGGAGTCGGTGTTAGCCTGCACGGCTTCCGTGAAGGCTTCAATCGCTTTGTCCTGCTGATTGGTGATTAGGAAATTCAGCCCTTTGAAGTAGGCTGCGGGCAGTGCGGTGGATTCAGCCAATAGCTGCTTCAGGTCGACGCGGGCAGCCAGCCAGCCTAAACTGAAAAATAGGGGCAGTGCCAATAACCACCAGAACTCGAATTCCATAATGCGTCACTTTATTAATACGTTATATCGTATTTTACCTGAATTGCGTTTGTGAGAAGTGAGATAAAAGATGAGGGTAAATTAAAACTTAATTAGCCACAGATGAACACAGATACACACAGATAAAATCAAAATCTAGTTAATCATCGATACATGCTAAAACTTCAAAACTGCCATAGTGTAACAGTGCTTGGCATCACCGCAGAATACATCAGCTATAGCTGGTATATAGATGCGTGAAATCTGAAGGGTGTGGCAATACAGAGTTTTTAAAGGTTTTTTTGTAGCTTCACTATTCGCGGTGATGGTTTTTTAGGTTTTATCCGTGTTTATCTGTGTTCATCATGTGGCTAGTTAGTTTTTGTGCTGCCTCAATACTTCACCCATAAAAAAACGGCAGCTCGAAAGCTGCCGTTTTAAATGGAACTAAAACAATAGTTAGCTTAAATCGACTCGTTCGCGTAACTCTTTGCCTGCTTTAAAGTGCGGTACATGTTTTTCAGGTACTTGCACTTTGCTGCCGGTTTTAGGGTTGCGGCCCAAGCGCGGCGGACGATAATTCAAACTAAAGCTTCCAAAGCCTCTAATTTCAATGCGTTCGCCAGCAGCAAGGTTGTCTGACATTGCGTCCAGAATGGCCTTGACTGAAAGTTCGGCATCTTTCATCACCAGTTGCGGAAAACGCTCCGCCAATAGCGTGATTAGCTCAGATTTTGTCATTATTATCTGCCTTTTTAACTACTTATTATTTTTTGCTGTCCAATTTGGCTTTCAATAAAGCGCCAAGGTTGGTTGTACCAGCAGCTGCACCGTCATCCGGTAATTGAGCAGCTTCTTTAGTTTTTGCAGATTTAGCTTTTGGTTTAGCTTCTGATTTATCATCGGAAGATGCGCCTGATGGATCCGCAGACAGTTGTTTCACGCCTAATGAAATGCGCTCTTTTTCAACGTCGATTGCCAGGATAACAGCTTCAAGCTCGTCACCTTTTTTGAAGTTGCGGATCGCTTCTTCGCCAGATTGTGTCCATGACAGGTCTGACAGGTGAACTAAACCGTCGATGCCGCCTGGCAAGCCGATGAATACACCGAAGTCAGTGATTGACTTGATTTGGCCGGCAACTTTGTCGCCTTTAGCGTGCGTTGCAGAGAAGTCATCCCATGGGTTTGGCTGGCACTGTTTCATACCTAATGACAGGCGACGGCGTGCTTCGTCAATTTCAAGGATCATCACTTCAACTTCGTCGCCCAATTGTGCGATTTTGCCTGGGTGGATGTTTTTGTTTGTCCAGTCCATTTCTGAAACGTGAACCAAACCTTCGATACCTGGTTCGATCTCAACGAAAGCGCCGTAGTCAGTCAGGTTTGAAACTTTACCGAACAGGCGTGTGCCTACTGGGTAACGGCGTGCCAGAGCAACCCATGGGTCGTCGCCCAATTGTTTGATGCCCAATGAAACGCGGTTTTTCTCTTGATCGAATTTCAGGATTTTTGCTTCAACTTCTTCACCAACAGTCAGTACTTCTGACGGGTGTTTAACACGGCGCCATGCCAGGTCAGTGATGTGCAGCAAGCCATCGATGCCGCCCAGGTCAACGAATGCACCGTAGTCGGTGATGTTTTTAACGATACCTTTAACCACTGCGCCTTCGGTCAATGTGCCGATCAGTGCTTCGCGGTCAGCGCCAGCGCTAACTTCCATTACAGCACGGCGTGAAACAACGATGTTGTTACGTTTGCGATCCAGTTTGATCACTTTCAGGTCGCATTCTTTGTTTTCGAATGGCGTAGTGTCTTTAACCGGACGTACGTCAACCAGTGAGCCTGGCAGGAATGCCATGATGCCATTTACAGAAACGCGTAAACCGCCTTTTACTTTACCGCTTACGAAGCCTTTGATGATGCGGCCTTCGTTCATTGCGTCTTCAAGATCCAGCCATGTTTCCATGCGTTTTGCTTTTTCGCGTGAAAGCACAGTAGAGCCGAAACCGTCTTCCAGTTTTTCAATGGCTACTTTAACAAAGTCACCCACTTGAACCTCAAGTTCGCCTTGAGCATTACGGAATTCAGCAGCGTCGATAACGCTTTCAGATTTAAGACCAGCGTTAACGATCACGTGGTCGTTATCAACTGCGGTTACTTCAGCCGTGATTACTTCGCCAGAACGCATTTCCTGACGTGCCAAGCTCTCTTCAAATAGAGCTGCAAAAGATTCCATCGGTGAAGCAGAAGATGTAGTAGAAGCCATTAAAAAAAATACCTAAGATTAATCCCGCCTAGCAGCGGGGTAGTTAAAAAACTGCACATCTGTGTGATGTAGCAGACCTTTAAAGTTTATATCCAAACTTTGAACCGGTAATTATAACTAAAACATTGAAAAATAAAAGACTATTTGCAATTTTTATTGAGTTTTTTTGTGCCGGAAATTTTGCAAAACGGTATCAACGGCTTGGGCAATGGTTAGATGGTCTGTCTCAAGCAGGATTGCGTCTGCCGCCATTGCCAGCGGAGCGCTGGCCCTGCCTTGGTCCCTGGCATCGCGCTCACGCAGGTCAAGCAGGATCGCTTCATAATCAGCCGGCAGGCCTTTGCCCAGCAACTGCTTGTAACGGCGGTCAGCGCGCGTTTCTGTAGAAGCGGTTAAAAATATCTTCAATTGTGCATCGGGGAATATTACGGTTCCCATATCACGACCGTCAGCCACCAGGCCAGGCGTCTGGCGGAATTGGTGCTGCAGGTCGACCAGCGCCGCCCTGAGCCGGGCATGTACGGCAACCTGCGATGCACCTTTGCCCATTTCTTCGGTGCGGATGTCTTCTGAAATATCAGTGTTATTTAAATATACCTGCGCATTTTTAAATTGAATATCCAGTTTGGTTGCACATGCGGCGACTGCTTCAGCATTGTCCCAGTCTATGTTGTTTTGTTTGGCGGCAAATGCAACCACGCGATAAAGCGCACCAGAGTCCAGGTAACCAAAACCCAGCGCTTCAGCCACGAGTTGTGCGACGGTTCCTTTGCCGGATGCGGAAGGGCCATCTATGGCAATGACTGGAATCGGATTCTGAGCGGTATTATTCATTTAAAAAATTTATCGTTGTGGTTTTAATAATCAATTGGATTTAATCACTGCAAGCGCGGATCATAGCCATATCAATGCAGATAATACAGGAGCGCATATCATGGCTAAAACATTCTCGTTTGCGATTTTACACTTTACCGTCGCTTTCACGGTAGGCTATCTGCTTACCGGCAGCATGATGGTCGGCGGCTTGCTCGCTGTGATCGAGCCTGCCTGCAATACGGTTGTGTTCCATTTTCACGAAAAGGCATGGAAACGCTTCGAAGATAACAGCCTTGAGCCGCATGCCGCAGCCTTTAACCCGGGCTGGATCCACTTACATTAGATTTTTTTGCAATTAGATTCCTGGCATTGCATTATCTGGCTAAGAAACCAGCTTTTTAAACTCTGCAAAATAATTCGGGAATGTTTTTGCCACGCAGTTAGGGTCATTGATCACGATCGGCACATTGCCCAGTGACACCAGTGAGAAACACATCGCCATGCGGTGGTCGTCATAAGTATCGATCACCGCATTGGGGATAAGCTGTGCCGGTGGCGTGATTTTGATGTAGTCGGCGCCTTCTTCCACGATTGCGCCGACTTTACGCAATTCCGTTGCCATGGCCGCAATACGGTCTGTTTCTTTCACGCGCCAGCTGGCAATGTTGCGCAGGATGGTGGTACGCGCTTCATCGGATTGCCCTTGAGCAAACAAAGCGAGTATCGCAAGGGTCATGGCCGCATCGGGAATATGGTTGCAATCCAGGTCAATTGCCTTGATGCTGCCTGCCTTGAGTGCGGAGATGTGGTTCTCGGCATAGCTGATGTTGCCGCCCATCAATGCCAATGCCTCCGCAAAACGCACATCGCCCTGAATGCTGTGTTCGCCAAGGCCTTCCACCGTGATGTTGCCTGCGATTGCCCCGGCAGCAAGGAAGTAAGAGGCGCTCGAAGCGTCGCCTTCGACAAAGATCTGGCCTGGTGAACGATAGCTGCTATTGGCTGGGATGGTAAAACTTTGCCAGCCATTGCGTTCTACGTTGATGCCGAATTTGGCCATCAGATTAAGCGTGATTTCAATGTATGGTTTGGAGATCAGTTCGCCAACGACTTCAATGGTAGCTTTTTGCTTCGTGAGCGGCAGCGCCATCAACAGTGCAGTTAAAAACTGGCTGGAAACATCGCCGCGAATTTTAATGGCGCTGGTTAAATCGAGTTTTGCCGGCGATATTTTTAAGGGTGGGAAACCGTCATTTTGCAGGTATTCAATATTTGCGCCAGCCTGTCGCAGTGCATCGACCAAATCGCCAATCGGGCGTTCATGCATGCGTGGCACGCCTGACAATTGGTAATCCCCACCGGCAAAAGCCAGCGCTGCGGTCAGCGGGCGGAATGCTGTGCCTGCATTACCCAGGAACAGGTCTGTATTTTTGTTAGGAAAGTTGCCGCCGCAGCCGCTTACGCGCCATGCATTTTCTGCAAAGTTTTCCAGTTTAACGCCCAGTGCCTGCAGCGCTTCAAGCATGCGTGACGTGTCATCCGAGGCTAAAAGGTCGCGTATTTCCGTGACGCCATCTGCCAATGCTGCCAGTAACAGGGTGCGGTTTGAAATGCTTTTCGAGCCGGGCAGGGTGATTGTGCCTTGCGCATGGGTACTGGCTGAGAGGGTAAGTTGTTCCATTTTTACGGTTGTGCTTAATTAAGTGCTTAATAAGATAGTGATGAAGAATTACTGGTTTTGTTTCCTGGATTCGCCCCAGTTGTTACGGGCGATGCTTGCTCGTTCAAACAGGGCTTCCAGGCCTTTTGCATTTTCTGATTGAAGTAATTCCTGCAGTTTTCTGAGTTCCTGCTGGTATGCCTCAAGTTCATTCAAAAGCGCTGTCCTGTTGGCAAGGCTGATGTCGCGCCACATTTCGGGATGGCTGCCTGCGATACGCGTAAAATCCCTGAAGCCGCTGGCGGCGAAGCCGAACAGCTGTTCGGCATTTGGCCTGGATGCAATGTCATCTACCAGTGCAAATGCCAGCAGGTGAGGCAAATGGCTCACGGCGGCAAAAATGCTGTCGTGCGTTGCGGCGGTCATTTCGCTTACATTTGCGCCGCAGGCCTGCCATAGCGATTTTACCTGCTGTATTGCCTGGGAATCGGTTGCCGCTGCGGGCGTCAGGATCACATTCTTGCCGGCATACAAATCGGCCATGGCAGCCTTGACGCCGCTTTTTTCTGCGCCGGCAATCGGGTGCCCGCCTACAAACTGGCTAAACTGGCTGCCTAAAACTTCTTGCGCGCATTGCATGACGTCACCTTTGGTGCTGCCGGCATCGGTAATCACGGTCGATGCTGCGAGGTGCGGTTTGATGGCGTTCAGGATAAAGGCGGTCTGGGCAACCGGCGCCGCAATCAGGATCATGTCCGCGTTTCTGACCGCGGCGGCGATGTCGCTGGTCGCCACGTCGATAACGCCCAACTCAAGCGCTGTCTGCAGGCTTTCACCGGAGCGGCCGACACCGACAATTTCTGCCGTGTGTCTGGCTTTTTTTAAGGCAAGTGCAATCGAGCCGCCAATCAGGCCTACACCGAAAATAACAAGTTTTTTCAATTCAGGGTCAGTTCAGTTAAATTTTAGTGTGAATTGTAGCATTTAACCGGGTTTTTATCCGCGCCTTGATGTTGCTGGCTTAATCACGTCCATAGCCGCTTTGTGTCAGGCAGGGCGCTGCATAAACTCTCTATTCGCCTGTTTCCCACTCGTTGTCAATCAGCTTTTCCAGCGGTTTGAAATTCTGTTTATACGCCATTTTCCGGCTGTCCCTGATCCAGTAACCCAGGTACAGGTAGGGCAGCCCCAGCTGCTTCGCCCACTCAGCCTGCCACATGATGTTGTAAGTGCCATAGCTGGTATTGGCGTTACCAGTGTCGTAGAAGGTGTAGACCGCGGAGAGGCCGTCGCTCACGATATCAATCACGCTGACCATCTTGAGTACCTGCTGATCCCTGAACTCTACCAGCACACTTTCTACATTGCTTTTGCATAAAAAGTTCTTGTACTGTTCGGCATCGTCTTCCGGGCTGTCGGTTTTGGCATGCTCATGGTGACGCGCACGTTGATATGCAGCGTAAAGTGCGTAATGCTCCTCATGGAACGCTACAGGAACCGCTTCAGCCGTTAGGTTCTGATGTTGCCTGAAAGCACGTTTCTGGCTGCGGCTTGGGCTGAATTTTTCTACAGGGATGCGTACGGGTACGCATTCATGGCAGTTTTCGCAGTGGGGGCGGTAAGCAAAGCTGCCGCTGCGGCGAAATCCCTGGTGTATCAGGCTGCTGTAAACTTCCGCATCGATGAGATGCTGCGGTGCGGCAATCAGGCTTTGCGCCATCCTGTTGGGCAGATAGCCGCAGCTATACGCTGTGGTGACATAGAATTGCAGTTTTTGCAGGGGTTGATCGCCAGGTAAGCTCATGGGGAAGATAGGTACCGTATATTATGTATGGCCGCCGGTATTGGCATAAGGTTCATTATTGCAGAGTAAGGCCAGTTTTGTAATAAACTCGTCGCGGTTTATTTCGCGCGCCCCCAGGCTGGCCAGGTGCGCAGTTTTCATCTGGCAATCTATCATGGCTATGTTTTGGGCTTCCAGATGTTTTACCAGGCCGGCAAATGCGACTTTCGAAGCGTCGGTGATATGGTGAAACATGCTCTCGCCATAAAACATGCGGCCGATTCTGACTCCATAGCAGCCGCCCACCAGTTGGCCGTCAAGCCATGCCTCGGCTGAGATTGCATAACCTGCCTCATGCAGCGCGCAATAGGCGTTGACAACGTCCTGCGTGATCCATGTGCCGTTCTGCCCGCCACGCAGCGTGCTGCTGCAGGCTGAGATGACTTTGCGAAAGGCGGTATTGAAGCGTACTTCGAATTTCTGCTTTTTCAATGTCTTGCCGAGTGAGGCGGAAATTTTAAAGTCAGCCGGAAACAGCACCATGCGCGGGTTCGGGCTCCACCATAGAATAGGCTCGTCATCACTGAACCAGGGGAATATGCCTTTGCGGTAGGCTGCCAGCAAGCGTGGCATGGAAAGGTCCCCGCCGACTGCAATCAGGCCGTTAGGTTCGAGCAGCGCATTTTCGAGCGGAGGGAAAGCGCAGTCGCCATCGATGCAGGCAACGCGGCCATTCGGCAATTGGTAATAGGCATGGCTCATAAACTTAATCTTGATTCGCTGGTCTAGTTTAGACTATGCTTGAGGTATCGTTTTTTATCCTACCATTGATTTAGAACACATGCGCTTATTTGGCCATCATTTTCTGCGTATTTTAGTTGTCCTGCTAACGACGGTGTTGATCACGAACACTGTGTATGCCGGCCGCATGATGGTATCTGCGAGTTTTGGCAGTATGCATGGCAAACCTGCACAAATCACACAAACCACGCTTGCAGCGGCGCATGTCAATTCAGGGCATTGCCATGACCAGGCCGGGTCCGGGCATCAGCATGACGCTGATGCACACCCTGCCGGCCATCCGCCTGCATCGTCATCGCAAATGCATCACAGCGACGGCCATTGCAATCACTGCATGGCCTGTTTTTCAATGATGGTTTATGACCAGCCAGGCATGGCGGCTGTTTCCGGCCGGCCTGTACTGGCAGTTGCCAGCGGGGTGCTTTACCTGGCACCTGTGAATCCCCAACCAAGCAAACCACCCATCGCCTGACGGTCGTAAACAGATGCATGCGTAACCGGCTGCAAAAGCCTGAAACGCATTGCACCCGTATATTTTCGGGATTGATGCGCCCTGGCTGCGTCAGTCCCAGTCAGTGACAGATGGAGGTTGTATGAGTATTGTAAAAATAATCCCTGGTCGAAACGGCTTGCTGCGCGGCCTGCCGCTATTGCTGGCCAGTGGATTTGTGTTGAGCGGGTGTGCCGGTTTTTCTAAAGACGGTGGTTTGAACGATGTGAAATCCCTGGCGCAGCAGCACATCAGGCAGGAGGTTGTGTGGCCAAAAACCGCAGCGGAACAGCAGCTTGTAGAAACGCAGGTGAAAGCGCTGCTGCAAAATGCGCTGGATGTCGAAAGCGCGGTGCAGCTTGCATTGCTGAGCAACAAGGGCTTGCAGGCTTCACTATTCAACCTTGGTATTTCCGAAGCGGATGTCGTGCAGGCTGGCCGGTTGCCTAACCCGAAGTTTTCGATGCTGTATGCCAGGCATAATGGCGATTACAAAATCGAGCAGGCGCTTACCTTCAATATTTTCTCACTGCTGACCATGCCGAAAATGCTGGAAATCGAGCGCCTTAATTTCGAGAAAGCCAAGCAGCAGGCTGCGCTTGAGGTCGTGAAACTGGCATACCAGACACGGCTGGCGTACTTTAACGCGGTCGCGGCGAATGAGCAGCTTGCCTATAGCATGCAGGTGAAAGAGTCGGCGGAAGCCAGCGCCGAGATGGCCAGGCGCATGGTCAAAGCCGGTAACTGGAACCAGCTTGAACTGGTGCGTGAGCAGGGGTTTTATGCGGATGCCAGTCAGGATGTGCTCGCAGCAAAACAGAAGCAGCAGGCCTCGCATGAGGCATTGTCGCGTCTGCTGGGTATTCCCGTGCATCAGCTTGCCTTACAGAAGCGCCTGCCAGACTTGCCCGATACCATGGCTGAATCAGCGCAGTTCCAGCAGGAAACTTTCGAGCAGCGGCTTGATATACAGGCTGCGCGATCCCATGTGCAGGCGCTGGCCAAACAGTTAGGTCTCACTAAAGCGACCAGCGTGATTAACGTGCTGGAACTGGGGCCTGCGCGTGTGCTTGAAGGGCGGCGTGGGGATGCCTACAAGAACGGCGTGGATATTTCATTCGAGCTACCGCTGTTCGATTGGGGCGGGGCAAAGGTAGCGAGGGCGGAGGCGACTTATATGCAGGGGGTAAACCGCGCTGCCTATATCGCAGCCAATGCACAGTCGGAGATCCGTGAAGCCCATGGCCGTTACCGTACCAGCTACGATATTGCCCGGCATTACCATGATGAAATCGTGCCCTTGCGCAAAAAGGTGCTGGACGAAAAACTGCTGCGTTATAACGGCATGCTGGTCAGCCCGTTTGAGCTGTTCTCTGATGCGCGTGCGCAAGTTGCCAGCGTGAAAACCTATATCGAAAAACTGAATGAATTCTGGCTGGCCGATACCGAACTGCAGATGACGCGTATCGGCAACCTGAATGCACTGGAAGGAAAAGAATAATGGAATCTCCAAACTTGAATCGGCGCGATTTTTTCAGGCTTGCCGGCGTTGCCGGGGCAGGCATCGCTTTAAGCGCAGTCAATAAAACGGCAATGGCCGCATTGCCCGAGATTGTTTCATCCGAAAAAGCCGACACGCAGGCGCCGCTTTATCCCGATACCGGGCGGCCATATAACCCGGTGGTCACGCTGAATGGCTGGAGCCTGCCGTGGCGCATGAACAACGGCGTGAAGGAGTTTCACCTGGTGGCTGAACCGGTAGTGCGTGAAATAGCCCCCGGCATGAAGGCGCACTTATGGGGCTATAACGGGCAAAGCCCGGGGCCCACGATTGAAGTGGTGGAAGGTGACCGCGTACGCATGTTCGTTACAAACCGCCTGCCGGAAAAAACCAGCATCCACTGGCATGGGCAGCGCCTGCCCAACGGCATGGATGGCGTGAGTGGCCTTACGCAGCCGGCGATCATGCCCGGTAAGACCTTTGTCTATGAATTTGTGGCAAAGCGTCCGGGCACGTTTATGTACCATCCGCATGCAGACGAAATGACGCAGATGGCGATGGGGCTGATGGGGAGCTGGGTCACGCATTTTAAAAATACCAGATTGATGCCGGTAGACCGCGATTTCGTATTCCTGCTGAATGCCTATGATATCGAGCCGGGCAGCTATAAACCCAAAACCAATACCATGCTCAACTTTAATTTATGGACATGGAATAGCCGCGCCTTTCCCGGGATTGATCCTTTGGTCGTGCGTAAAAATGACCGCGTGCGCATTCGTGTGGGTAACCTGACAATGACGAATCACCCGATTCACCTGCATGGGCATGAGTTTCAGGTAACGGGAACCGATGGCGGCTGGGTGCCGCCGGGAGCAAGGTGGCCGGAAGTGACCACCGATATCGCAGTGGGCCAGATGCGCGCAATTGAATTTGTGGCCGATGAGCCGGGCGACTGGGCGCTGCACTGCCACAAGAGCCATCACACCATGAACGCCATGGGACACGAAGTGCCGACCTTGCTGGATGTTAACCAGGATGACCTGGTGAAAAAAATCAGCAACCTGGTGCCGGATTACATGGCAATGGGCGAAACCGGCATGTCGGAAATGAGCGATATGGCGGCGATGATGGATATGCCGCTGCCGGAAAATACGCTGCCGATGATGAGTGGCACCGGCCAGTATGGCGCGATTGAAATGGGCGGCATGTTCAGTACCCTGAAAGTGCGTGAAGGTCTTGCCCGCAACGATTACAGGGACCCGGGGCCTTACCGGCACCCCAAAGGCACTGTAGCGAGCGAATACAGCGGCACCGATAAAGTGCCGGAGGCAACAAGGCCACCGGTTAATAATGCGCCGGCTGCGGTAGAGCTTCAGGTGCGTAAGCCGCAGGGGCATGGCGAACACAGCGGGCATTGAGGTGGCTAAACACCGTGAAAGGATAGGAATATGCGATACCTGATTGTTAAATATCTTGTGACTGCCGGTGTTGTGGTGCTGGTGTCTGAGTTAGCGAAACGCAGCGACAGGCTAGGCGGCTTGATTGCGGCCTTGCCGCTGGTAACGGTGCTGACTTTGATATGGCTTTATGTCGAACAGCAGCCTGCGGGCAAGATCGCCAATCATGCCTGGTATACATTCTGGTATGTGATTCCGACACTGCCGATGTTCCTGGCCTTTCCGGTGCTTCTGCCCAGGATAGGGTTCTGGCCTACGCTATTGGCGTGTGTGCTGATTACAATGGCTTGTTTCGGTTTGTTTGCCTTGGTGGTGCGCCGCTTCGGGATAGAGCTGATCTGAAGGTAAGGGGTTAAGATTCTTAATGATGGCGCTGTATTTAAGCGGGTATGGTTCTGGCAGGTAAAATTGGGGATCTAGGTATGGATAAAAAACAACATTGGGAACAGGTATACACTAGCAGGGCATCGGATAGTGTGAGCTGGTTTCAGAAGCATGCCGGCCAATCCCTGGCGCTTATTCACGGCACTGGCTTAAGTCAAAATGCAGCCATCATTGATGTGGGCGGCGGGACGTCGGTACTTGTGGATGACCTTGTGGCAGCCGGCTTTAAAGACCTGACTGTGCTTGATCTGTCGGCGGCTGCGCTGGAGGTGGCAAAGCAGCGTTTGGGTGATGATGCAGGCTCCATTCACTGGCTGCTGGGGGATATTACGAAAGTTGAACTCCCGCAAAATCGTTTTGATATCTGGCATGACCGTGCGGTGTTTCATTTTTTAACCGAACCGGAAGAGCGTCAGGCCTATGTAGGGCAAATCATGCGTGCTGTGCGTCCCAATGGTCATGTCATTATCGCCACATTTGCCGAAGACGGGCCAGAAAAATGCAGTGGTTTACCGGTCATGAGGTATTCCCCGGAAGCGCTGCATGCTGAATTTGGTAATGCTTTCCATCTGGTCAGGCACATTAAAGAAGTGCATCACACACCATCCGGCACCGAGCAGCAGTTTGTGTATTGTTATTTGCGCAAGGGCATTGATTAAGAATCAGGTGCTCAAGGCAGCCATTTGAACTTTGGATCAGTCAGTCAAAGCCATGGGTGGGTTGCTACTGGCCGGCCGGCTGGGCGCTGCCAGCCGGCACTTCAGGTTTGGCGGCATCGCTTTGCGTTGCTTTGACGTCCAGGGTGAGTTTGGTATCGACAGCCTGGTTCTCGGCTTTGTTCGTAACCGCGTTGTCTATATGCAGCCTGTCTGTGCTTATGCCTGAATCAATCAAGGCTTTGCGTACGGCTTCGCCGCGTGCCCTGGCCAGGGCTTGCAAGTCTGATTCCGTAACCGCGATGCTGACAGTCAGTTTTTCCATTGCTTGTTCATAGTGACCTTCCTTGGGTTTCTCGAACCTGGAGACCAGTTTTTTGAGCAGGCCTTTTTTGGTCAGCGTATCGTGCAGGGCATCGATGGCTTTTTGTGTTTTCGGGTTGCTTAGATCAATCGGGCCTGCCTGCTGGCCTGCTTCAAGTTCCAGCCCCATTTCTTCTGCCACTTTGCGGCGAAGCGCGAGTTCCTGAAGCGCACGCGTATCCACAGCGGTGTCATAGCCAGGGGTGATGCCTAGCGCTAGCCCACGGCGTTTGTTAAGCGCTTCACCCACGGTTTTTATCTTTTCCCGCTCCGGCGGGGCGAGGGTCGATGTTCCCGCTTCAAACGCAATTGCTTCCAGCTTTTCAGAACCGCTGCCAAACAACTTGCCCAATGCGCGGAAAGGCGAGGTGATGATTTTACTCAATACGTTCCTGATGGCTTTCCATACGATACTGCCATAGCTGAACTGAGGGTCATCCAGGCTGCCTGAGATCGGCAAGTCGAGATCAATGACGCCGTCACTGTCTTCCAGAATGGCAATCGCCAGATCCAGCGGCAGGTTTGCAGCTTCTGCGCTGTTCACTTTTTCACCCAGCTTTAATTTGTTGATGATGAATTTATTTTCTCCCATCAATTGACGCTGCTTGATCTTGTATTCCAGATCAACACTGAGCTTGCCTGAATCGATGTGCCTGCCGGCAAACTTCCCGGAATAAGGCGTCAGCCGGTTCATTTCAAGGTTCTTGAAACTTAATTTCAGGTCGGTGAAGTTCGTGGCGTTGAAAGGCTGTATCGAGCCGCGAATACGCGCTGCGCCATATTCATCGACCTTGCCGTCCAGTTCAACCTGTGCCACCGATGCGGGATTGGTCGATACCCCGTTAATGACGCCGGTAAGCGAGTGCATATCCGTGCCGAACTGCGGCGTGAGCGTCAGGTCGGCAAAGTCCAGTTCGCCATTTTCGATGCGAACCGTGTCTATATTGACCGGAAACGCCGGCGCTGAGCTGGTGCCCGCTGCCGGTACAGGCAGTTCGGCAGTATTCCTGGCCTGCGGTTGCGGTGAAGCGACCCCCGATGTCAATGCGGCCTGGGCTGCTGAGGTATTGGCGGCCTTTGCGGTGGAGGCCGCGGGCTTGCTGGTTCGGGCTTTGCCGTCGGTCGGCGAAAGCGCTGCCGGAGGTTGATTGCGCAAGATACGTGTCAGGTTCATGCTGCCGTCTTCGTGGATGATGATCTCACCCTTGGGTTTTATGACCTGCAGTTCTGACATACTGACCAGGTTCGGGGCCAGGGTGACGGTCAGGTTTTTGCTGCTGACGCGCTCCCATTGCAGGAATGATGCATTCGTGGCTTCTTCGATCAAGGCGAGCCTGTTGACACTGAAGCCGCCGTTAAAGGCCAGGGCGAGTTGCTTGCCTTCTTTAGCGGATAGTTTACCCGCTATATCCAATGTGCCATCGTTAAGTTTCAGCATGGCCTGCTGGTTAATGTATGGCGAGAATGGCTTGATGGCGAGCTGTGCCAGTTTCAGGTCTACATTGGCTTTAAAGGGAGCGGGGGTTAGTTTGCCTTGTGCATTGAACTGACCGCCTTGTTTAAGCCTGAACGCGGCTTTAACCGGGATGGCGCGGGACAGGTCAAGTGATGCATCCTGTATTTCAAATGCGGCTTTTTCAATATCCAGCTGCATAGGCGTTGCCGTGCTGCGGTCTTCAATATGCAGGCTGGCATTATCCAGCGCCAGTTTTTTGAGTGACACTGCCCAATCAGGTTTGCTGCCTTTTTTACTGGCGGCCTGGCCTGTTTGGGTAGAAACAACAATGGCGGGTTTCAATATTGACTGCCAGTTCAGGGGTTCATTCGCAGGCTTGATGACTTCAGTCTTAAGGCCGGACAGAACGATAGACTGTATGTCGGCTTTTTGATTTTCCAGGCTTATTCCACCGCTGGTGATGTCCAGTTTTTCCAGCGTAGCAACCGGCTTACTGAATAAAGCCGACACAACGCTAGCCCCGTTGATGCGGCTTTGCAAATTGCTGATTTCTACATTACCCTGCGGCATGGTGAGCATGAAGCCCAGGTTCAAATCGCTGACCTTCAGCTGTAACGGGTGCATCAGGCTCTGGTCATGGTACATAGCCTGCCAGTGCTGCAGCTGAATATCATCGATATCTACCGTGAACGGGGTTTCTGATGCAGGTGCCTGTGCCTGGTCGGCGGGGGCTGCTATTTGCTCACCGGCCGGGGGTGCCAGCGCCTGCTGCCAGTCCATATTACCCGTTTTACCGCGGACGGCATTGATCTGGCCGTTTGCCAAGAGCACCTGCGCAACCTTCACCTGGCGTGTGGCTAGGTCAAACGTCAGCTGGCTGACGTCTGCCTGCGGCAGCGACAGCAGCTGGACTTTATCGTGGCCATCGTCTTTTTCCAGGGACAGGCCGCTTAATTTCAAATCCAGGCCGCGGAAACTGAGCTGCGGCTTGCTGTCCCGCATCGAAAATTCCAGGTCCGGCACGGTCAGCTTGGCCTGCGTCAATGACAGCGCCCCGGTTTGCGACACGTTACCCGCCACATTATCCAGCGCTAGCAGTACATTGCTGAGCAGCAGCCTGGGCTGGTCTGCAGGCATTGAAAAATCATAGGCAAAACTTGCCTGGATGTCGCCGCCCGCAGCTGCCAGGGGTAATGTTTCGCTTTTTACGATTTTCATCAGCTTTGCAAGCTGGATGTGTTTGAATGCGACTTCACCTTTGGAGGCGATCGGGTTGACGCCGATGTTGCCTTTCCATTCGAGGGAACCGCCCTGTTCCGGCAGTTTTGCTGCAATGAAGTAAGCGCCGCGATCCTGGGGCAGCGTTGAAAGGCTGTCCAGCTCAAAATCCAGTGGTGTCAGTCCGGCTTTGAATGGTTCGGGGCGGTTCGCATCTGTGTATTGGATATTGCCCTGCTTCACGGCGAGATGGCCGATCATCAGGCGCGGGATCGTATCGTCAGGCGGTGTTTTGTCTTCATTCAGCTTCGCTATCAGCGCTGCCCAGTTCAGCTGGCCTGTGCTTGATATTGCAATGTCTGCGCGAGGTGCGGTGATGCTGATTTCCTTGAATTTCCACGCGCGGCTGAATAAACCGCTTGCCTCCATATCCACGACCAGTTTGTCAAAACCTGCGAGCGGGGCGCCGCTGGTTTCCGTAAGGCTGAAATCCTCAATCGTGGTTTTCAGGCGCCAGGGGTCAAACGTCATTTTGCCTATGCTGGCATTGCTGGCCAGGTGGTTCTTCGCGACCCATGGCACGATGCGCTGGGCGAGCGGGTTGACGGCAAAGTAGCTGAACAGCAGGTAAAAAACAGTCAAACCGGCAACGATCTTCTGCGGTTTATTGAGATGGTAATTTTTGATTTTATTTAACATCAGGCAATCTTAGCAAAAATATTGCCTTATAGGTTGTGATGAATCATGGCTGCCTGCGGGTGTGCGGCATATGGCGCCATTGCTCATGGCCTTGTTTCCAGTATGGTTAATAATGTGTAAAAAATTAGTAAAAGAGCTTTTTAATCATACAATTAGCGCGTAAAATGCGCGGTCTTCAATAGTTTATCGAATACACCTTGGAACAATACTCAACCATGCTGGCAAAACCCGTCCAAAGCTATCGTCCTTACTGGGCGAAGCGGTTCGGGCCTGCGCCCATCCTTCCTATGTCTCGCGCTGAAATGGATGCGCTGGGCTGGGATAGCTGTGACATTATTCTGGTGACAGGCGATGCCTATATCGATCACCCAAGTTTCGGCATGGCATTGGTTGGCCGCCTGCTCGAAGCGCAGGGTTTCCGAGTGGGGATCATTGCGCAGCCTGACTGGCAGAACGCCAATGCATTCAAGGTGCTGGGCAAGCCGAACCTGTATTTCGGCGTGACAGCCGGCAATATGGATAGCATGGTCAACCGCTACACTGCTGACAGGAAAATCCGCAGTGATGATGCCTATACGCCGGATGCCGCAGCAAACAGGCGCCCGGACCGCGCCGTGCTGGTGTATAGCCAGCGCTGCCGTGAGGCTTATTCCGATGTGCCGCTGGTCATTGGCAGCATTGAGGCCAGTTTGCGCCGTATCGCGCATTATGATTACTGGTCGGACAAAGTGCGCCGCAGCATTCTTGTTGATTCCAAAGCCGATATTTTATTGTACGGCAATGCGGAACGGGCGCTGGTTGAACTGACGCATCGCATCGCCAAAGGTGAAAAAGTGGCGGATATCCAGGATATTCGCGGTACTGCGTTTTTGCGGAAGAAAATCCCCGAAGGCTGGAGCGAGATCGAGAGCACTAGGCTTGACCGCCCCGGTACGGTAGATAAGCATGTAGACCCATATGAAATGAAGATGGGCAAGGCGGACGCCAGCTGTGCGACAGAAAACAGTGCAAAGGCAGACTTGCCTGCCGGCACTAATGTGGTCGAGATCGTGTGCAAGCCCAAGGCGGACAGAAGCCGGCAGGTCGTTCGGTTGCCGGCTTATGAAGAAGTGGCGAATGACCCGGTGCTGTATGCACACGCCTCACGCGTGCTGCATCTGGAAGCTAACCCCGGCAATGCCCGTGCGCTGGTGCAGCGCCATGGCGACCGCGAGGTCTGGCTTAACCCGCCGCCGATTCCGCTCACGACGAAAGAGATGGATTATATTTACGACATGCCGTATGCACGTAAGCCGCACCCGGCATATAAAGAGGCAAAAATCCCGGCCTGGGAGATGATCCGTTTCAGCGTGAATATCATGCGCGGCTGCTTTGGCGGCTGTACGTTCTGCAGCATTACCGAACATGAAGGCCGTATCATCCAGAGCCGTTCAGAAGGTTCGATCCTGAAGGAAATCGAGGAAATCCGCGATAAGGTCGATGGCTTTACCGGCGTGATCTCTGACCTGGGTGGCCCCACCGCCAATATGTACCGCATTGCCTGCAAGAGCGAGTCTGTTGAAAAGAACTGCCGCAAACTGAGCTGCGTTTACCCCGGTATCTGTGAAAACCTGCAAACCGACCACAGCGCATTGATCCAGCTTTACCGCAAGGCGCGTGCCATTAAAGGCGTGAAGAAAATCCTGATCGGCAGCGGCGTGCGTTACGACCTGGCCGTGAAATCGCCTGAATATGTCAAGGAACTGGTACAGCACCATGTGGGCGGCTACCTGAAAATCGCGCCTGAGCACAGTGAAGATAATGTGCTGAGCAAGATGATGAAACCCGGCATGGATGCCTATGACGACTTCAAGGCCATGTTTGAAAGATTCAGTGCTGAAGCCGGTAAAAAACAATATCTGATTCCGTATTTTATTGCGGCACATCCCGGCACCACGGATGAAGATATGCTCAATCTGGCGTTGTGGCTAAAGAAATATGATTTCAAGCTGGACCAGGTGCAGACCTTTACCCCGACGCCAATGGCCATGGCTACCGCCATGTACCATTCCGGCAAGAACCCGCTGCGTAAAGTGACGGCGGATTCAGAAGGGGTGCCGATTCCTAAGGCCGGCAATGTGCGCAAGCTGCACAAGGCGTTTATCCGCTACCATGACCCGAACAACTGGCCTATGCTGCGCGAGGCGCTAAACCGTATGGGGCGCCCCGACCTGATCGGCAGCGGCAAGCATTGCCTGATCCCTGCGTGGCAGCCGCTTTCCGGTAAGCCTGTGACTACGGTGCGCGGCGAGCAGCTGGAACGCACGGTAAGAAGGCGTACCACAGAGAAGAAACGTAAGTATTCGTAAGGGTACTTTTATCAATTGATTTAATGATGAGTTATTTATGAACCTCTCTTGATTTTGTCATTCCAGCGCAGGCGGGAATGACGGTCAAGGCAAAAATTCCTGTTTTTAGTTTCAAAAGTTGAATTTATAGGCGTTCTCGTAAAACTTTTCTTGTGTGCTTAAGGTCTTGAAAAGAGTAAGGTTTGTACCTGTTGAAGTAAACCGCAGCCTTTAAAAGACTTTAATATGATTTCTAATTTCAATAATGCGGTAAAGAGGCTGATGTTACTGAGCCTTTTTGCCTTATTCAGTTTTTTATGCAGCGCAAATACATGGGCTGCTCCGGGCTTGTTCTGGAAAGCGGAATCGCCTGCCGGTGAAACGGTCTACCTGTTCGGCACTATCCATACCGATGATAATCGCGTAACTGAATTTAGCCCCGTGGTCATCAATGCGCTTAAGTCGTCTGATTTGTTCCTGATGGAAACCCAGCCATCACAGGATAGCCAGCTGTTGATGATGCCGGGTGCCAATCTGAAAGATCTGCTCACTGAAGATGAGCTTGATCAAGTCTATGCGCTGACCGAGTTCCATGTGATGCATAGGGCTCAAGTGCTGCGCATGAAGCCATGGCTGCTGGCTGCGATATTTGATTCGCCCAGGCCGCAGACCCCATTCGCGCAGGATAACCTGCTGATGGCTAAAGCGGAAGACCTGGCCAAAGAGGTGCGCGGGTTGGAAACCCCGGCAGAGCACTTTAACGCGATGGATAGCCTGAGCCTTGAAGAGCAGCTGCTGTTGCTGCGTGCCGTGCTCAAGCGCAGTGATGAACAGAAGCTGAATGATTATGAGCATTTGATCAGAACATACCTCGCGGGCGACAGCGATCAACTGGCTGCGCTGGATGAAAAAATCACCGGCGGCATGCTGCCGGCCGAAGTCTGGCAGCGCATGCGCTATAAGCTGCTGGATGAGCGAAACGCATTAATGACAGCGCGTATTACCGAAGCCGCAGCATCAAAAAAACTGTTTGTGGCCGTCGGTGCTTCGCACCTGGCTGGTGAAACTGGCTTGATTGCCAGTCTGAAACGGGCTGGTTTCAAATTAAGCCGGCTTAAGTAGCATCCGCCGGTATCCGAACGATGCAGGCGCTTATTGTTTGGATGCGTGTTTTTCGGCCAGCTTCCTGATGTGGTCCGCAAAATCCGGATCTTCACCGTGAAGCAGCCTGGGCAGGAGCCTGCGGAAATCCTCGCGCTCGCACCATTCGCTCATGAAGTCTTCCCACGAGCGCCAGCGCCGCAATTGCTTGCTGGACATTTTTTCATCGTAGCTCAGCAGGTAAGCGCGCTCAAACAGTGAGATCAGTATCTCGAATATCACAAGCTGGCGCTCTTGCTGTTCTTCGGTGAGATTGGTAATTTCGCAGCTTGAGCGTAGCTGGAGGTCAGGATGCTGCATGACCAGTTTCAGGAAATCCGTGTAGTCGGCGGTCAGCAGCTGGTACACTTCTTCGTCTTCGTTCTCCCGTTCTTTGCGCTGCTCGACCATGAAGGCGAATATGGCCAGAGGAAAGCCGAAAACGGTTACGATATAGCTTAGTAATTCCCAGGTTTCCAGTGTCATTTTTAACTTATGCCTGATCGGGGTGCATGATTAATGCCTTACGTGGCGGCCAGCTTCGTAATCTACAATATCAGCAGACTGTGACACATAGATTAACTGGTCAGTCGCAAAACCCAGCTCTTTGGCTTTGGCGATCAGGTGCTGTTTGATCGGATAAGGCAGCTGCGGTGTGCGTGACAGTATCCAGAAGTAGGATTTATCCGGGCCGCACAGCATCACGTAGTTATAGTAAGGCTTGTCCAGCTCAATGATGTTGTACGCGCCATAAAATGGGCCGAAGAAAGATACTTTGAGCTTGCCGGTATAGCTGCCATCTGCATTTTTAGGGTCGACAAAATAGGCTTTGCCTTCGGCTTCTTTCCATTTTTTAGTTTCAGGGTTGAAGCCCCGGTTGACGACTTTGATCCCGCCGTCATCACGCAGGCTGTAAGTCGCGGTGACATTGACCAGGCCGCGCTCAAAGCTGTGATCCAGGCGTGCGATTTCGTACCAGGTGCCCAGATACTGGCTGGCATCAATGCCATTCACCACTTTAATGCCGTCCGGAACGCCCATGCAGGATGTCAGCATCAGCGTGCACAGCATCAACAGCTGGTTTCGTATCGTTATCATGGCTTTGGCCGCTTGCATCATTAAGTGTCCCCTGTTTATGCTGCGGCCTGGTTTTCCTGCGGCTTCAGCTTAAGCAGGTCTTCTTCACTTAGCCAGCGCCATTCGCCAACTTTCAAATCATCGGGCAGTTTCAACTGCCCGATCTGGATACGTTTCAAGCCTTCAACACGGTTGCTGATGGCTGCCACCATGCGTTTTACCTGGTGGTATTTACCTTCTGCCAGCGTCATGTGGATGACATGGTCGCTGATCTTTTCGCAGGATAATGCTGCAATCGGCGCATCTTCATCAATGAGCTGCACGCCTTTCAGTATATGCGCAATCTGCTCATCGCTCACCGGATGTTTACAGGTCACTTCATATATCTTGGGCACTTTCCATTTTGGCGAGCTCATTTTGTGAATGAACTGGCCATCGTCCGAAATCAGGATCAGCCCGGTCGTATCTTCATCCAGCCGGCCTATGCACTGTACGCCGCGCTCCACCAGCGGATGCGGCAGCAGGCTGTAGATGGTAGGGTGATGCTGGGTTTTGTGCGAGCATTCGTAATTGCCCGGCTTGTGCAGCATCAGGTAGGACTTTTCATGGTAAACCCATGGTTCGCCTTTGATGGTGTAACTGAGTTTGTCGGTGTCGAATGCGGCATCGGGGTCATCGCAAAGTTCGCCGTTCACGGTGACTTCTTCGTTGATGATTAAAATGCGGCATAGTTTGCGCGAGCCAAAGCCCTGATTATGCAAAATGCGTTCTATAGAGAGTTTCTTAGCCATGGCTGTATTATAGCCGTCTCAGCAGAAACGCCCACATCATGCGGGCGTTTTTTTAGTCAGGCAGTCTGCATGGCGGCAGGTTTAATCATCGGCTGCTATGAAGTTATAAACCAGTGCGCCTATGATGCCGCCGACAATCGGCGCCAGCCAGAACAGCCAAAGCTGGTCAATGTAGGCGGTGCCTGCAAACAGCGCCTGGCTTGTGCTGCGCGCCGGGTTGACGGAGGTATTGGTCACCGGGATGCTGATCATGTGAATGAGTGCAAGCGTCAGGCCGATGGCGAGCGGGGCAAGGCCGGCAGGTGCGCGTTTGTCTGTTGCCCCCATGATGATGAACAGGAACACGGCGGTCATGACCACTTCACAGACAAATGCGGCTTGCAGCGAGAATTTATGCGGTGATAGCTCCGCATAGCCATTGGCTGCGAAACCGCCGACGATGAACCCTTCCTGGCCATTTGCAATGATGTAAATCACCATGGCGGCGAGCACTGCGCCCAGCACCTGCGCCACAACGTAAAAAGGCAAGTCTTTTGCACTGAAACGGCCACCGGCAACCAGACCCACAGAAACGGCAGGGTTCAGGTGGCAGCCCGAAATATGGCCGATGGCATAGGCCATGGTGACCACCGTTAAACCGAAAGCAAGTGATACGCCTAAGTACCCCAGGCCCAGGTCTGGTATGCCTGCGGCCAATACTGCGCTGCCGCAGCCGCCTAAAACCAGCCAGAACGTACCGATCAACTCTGCTAATGAACGTTTTGTTAATGACATAGATAACCCCCGTGATTATTGAATTTTTGATAAAGGCCAACGTCTGCTACAGCGGTAATTTACTGCAATCCTGTTACGCTCACAAGACAAGTTCGGTTAAACTAGCCATTTAGTCTGTAAACAATCGTTATATGTCTTTTAAACACATCACTTCGCGCGACAACCCTATTTTCAAGCAGCTCAAGAAATTTGCCGATAATGCACGTGAGCGGCGCAGCGAAGGCAAGACCCTGCTGGATGGCGTGCATCTCATCGAGGCTTATATGGTAACATTCGGGTTGCCCGATGTCGTCATCATCCCTGAAGGTAAAAGCACAGTAGAGGCCACTGGCCTGATTCAGGAGCTGGCTGATGTTTCTACGGTCATGCTGCCGACCCTGATGTTCGCGGAGCTGACGCCGGTTGCCAGCGCTACAGGCATATTGGCACTGGTTAAGCTGCCGCAGCTGCCTGTGCCTGAAGCGCCGCAGTTTGTATTGATGCTGGAAGATATCCAGGACCCGGGCAACCTTGGCAGCATGCTGCGTACCGCAGCCGCAGCCGGGGTCGAAGTGGCCTATCTAAGTACCAGCTGCACCGATGCCTGGTCGCCAAAAGCGTTAAGAGGGGGGCAGGGCGCGCAGTTTGTGCTGCCTATCGTCGAGCGTGCCGACTTGATTGCGGAACTGGAGAACTTCCGGGGTGATAGTTATGCAGCGACAATGACAGGCGAGTCTGTCTATGCGCAGGACCTGACCCAGCCCACCGCTTTTGTCATCGGCAATGAGGGTGCCGGGCTGCGCAAGCAGACCATTGCAGCTGCGACGAAAGCCATCACGATTCCGATGGCGGATCATTCCGTAGAGTCCCTTAATGCAGGTGCTGCGGCAGCCGTCTGCCTGTTTGAGCGCAAACGCCAGGTGCTGTAATGCAGGTTGACTTTATGCAGAAGCGGCTAAGTGCCTATATGCGCCATCAGCCAGAATGGCCTGGCGATGCTTTCGGTAAAAATATAGCCGGATTCACTGCGATCGAAATGATGGTTGTCATAGCGATTCTTGCCATTCTGGCAACCATCGCCATTCCTTCAGGCATGGCGCGCATCGTCAAAGAACAGGTCGTGACCGCAATGCCGCTGGCCGATATTGCAAAGGCACCGGTTGCGGCGAGCTGGAAGCTGGAAAAAACCTTACTGGCCGATAATGAAGCGGCAGGGCTGCCTGCGCATAATAAGATTGTGAATAATTATGTCAGCGGCGTGCTTGTGGAAAATGGTGCAATTCATATGACTTTCGGTAACAAGGCTCATCCGATAATCAAAGGCAAAACGCTATCAATGCGCCCGGCCGTGATTGAGGACTCGCCCATTGTCCCG